>Ga0351845_1005_pt1 | contig 108161 bp, 83 predicted proteins | sample TotcelHFGM3001M3_FD_206879 | JGI IMG/M metagenome (GOLD analysis project Ga0351845, IMG submission 206879) | Enriched cells from coal bed in the Powder River Basin, Montana, United States - Total cells FGM rep1 HSBNCT.FGM.300.1.M3 ...
CCAACGAGGGCGGAAACACATTCGCCCTCGGCGGCTTTCGCACGCATGACGACGCCTTCGCACCTTGGTGCGAAGGCGTTTTTTTGTTTATACTTCCTTCTTCTGTCGATGTTAGGGCGAGAAGGACTTGCCGTAGCTCGCGAACTCGGATCCGTCAGAAGAAAAGGAACCAGGTATGACGCCGCTCCTGCTCGCAATCGGGCTAGTGATTTCCAGTCCCGCCCAGGGAACGGTGGCGATTGCCGCGGAGGAGGTTTCTTACCAGAGCGAGGCTTACCAGCGATGGTGGGGGCAGGAACTCGTTTGGCGATTCGACGATCTGCCGACAAAAGGCGGCGTATTGCAGAATCGCATTCCGTATTCCGGACACGACTACCCGGACCGGAGTGGCGGAACCGTTGCCACGATGCAGAAATATGACATCGCCTTTCATCAGGGGCGCAGTCTCGCAACCGCGTTCGAGCAGCAGGACACGACGGCGATTACCGAACCTACGATGGAGCGTCGAGGGTTGTTGAGGTTGCGTCGTACTCAAGTCGAGCGGACCCCCGGCTGGCATGGTCACTGCAACGGCTGGACGGCGGCGGCGATACGGCACGCCGAGCCGCAGAAGAGTGTCCGACGGGGTGGAGTCACTTTCACCCCAGCCGATATCAAGGCCCTGCTTGCGGAGCTCTACATGTACAACGCGGCTGAGTTCCTGGGCGGAGACGAGGCAGACGACGCCATCAATCCTGGCACGCTGCACGTGAGCCTGACAAATTGGCTTGGACGCAACCAGCATCCGTTGGCCATGGATTCGTCGTTAGGCAGGGAAGTGTGGAACTATCCGATCTACGCGTTTTCGTCCACTTCCGCCAAGCGCCGGGCGGGAAAGCAAGTCGAAGTCCGCCTGAACATTGTCTACGCAGGCAGCACGAATCGCGAGTACGACAAATCTCCCCGTGTGAGACAGGGCAAGTCGTTTCACTATCTGCTGGACCTGGACGACGAGGGGAATATCACCGGCGGGCAGTATTTTTCCGACAGCGCGCGGATCGATATGCTGTGGACGCCGCTTCGACTGGCGCCGAGCGGCCAAGCCGGCAACGAGCGCGGCAATCCTCACATCGACATCAACGAAGTGCTGGCGGTATGGCGCGAGTCCGTACCCGAGGAACTGCGGCAGAACTGGGTCAACATTGACGACGCTCCGCCACTGGCCGACGAGCAACAAGCGGGGGGCTCTGACGACGCGCGTTCCGTCGGCGAAGAATAGCCCGGAATCTGCAAGAAAGAACGGAATTCATTCCGTTTTCGAGGGACACGCGACGAAACGAAATGAATTCGTTCGCTTTGGCTGACTCTGATTTCTTGGATCGGAAAGGAAGCGTGTGGCTGATAACTTGTTCGTTCCCCAGACGTATCAACCGACGTTGGGCCTGCGGGCCATCGAGTCGGCGATCAAGGACATCAAGGACTATTTCGAGCGGCGATTGGCGGAAGCATTGAACCTGCAGCGTGTGACGGCGCCGATGTTTGTCCGCACCGGCACCGGAATCAACGACGATCTCAATGGCGTCGAGCGGCCGGTTCGATTCGGTGTCAAGGGGGACGGCGAATCGCTCGTCGAGATCGTCCAGTCGCTGGCCAAGTGGAAGCGTCTGGCCCTAGCTCGTTACGGCTTTCAAGACGGCGAAGGCCTGTACACGGACATGAATGCGATCCGGCCAGACGAAACGCTGGACCACACCCACTCGATCTATGTCGATCAATGGGACTGGGAGAAGATCATCCAGCCGGACGAGCGGAATCTGGCGACGCTAAAGGCCGCCGTGGAAGCGATTTACGATGCCATCTGCCGGACGGAGTTCCATCTCGCTTCGGAGCATTCGACCATCCGGCCGATCCTGCCGGAACGGATCACCTTTATCACGGCGGAGGAATTAGCCGCTCGGCACCCCGATCTGCAGCCGCGACAGCGCGAAGACCGCATCTGTGCCGAGCGGAAAGCGGTGTTTGTGATCGGTATTGGCGGCCTGTTGCCGGATGGGCAACCGCACGACGGGCGGGCGCCGGATTACGACGACTGGACCACGCCGAACAGCGACGGTGGCTGCGGCCTGAATGGCGACATTCTGCTGTGGCACCCGGTGTTGGAGCGATCGTTCGAGATCTCTTCGATGGGCATCCGCGTCGATCCGGCGACACTGCTGGCGCAACTGGAAATCCGCGGCATGACCGATCGCCGGGATCTGCCCTTCCATCGTCAACTGCTCGCGGGCGAATTGCCGCAAACGATGGGCGGCGGAATCGGCCAATCGCGGTTGTGCATGTTCTTTCTCCGCACCGCGCACGTGGGCGAGGTAGCTTGCGGCATCTGGCCGGACGAAATGGTTCGACGCTGTCGGGAGGCGAACATCACGCTGTTATGAAGCCGCAGTTCGGCGTGGCGTCGGCCAACGGGTACGCCGGACTCTGGCGGCTTGACAGGGACGTCGCTTTGCGGCTGCAAAACTGGCTTACCCCACCTACGAAGCGCGGCGGGCAATTATTAGAATACTGCACTGCAGCCGGTAGTATTCGGTGGAACGTGGTTCTGTGAGACCTTGGCGTGCGGCGGCAGCCGCTTGAGGAAGGATGTAACGATGCGATTGATTCTGGTAGGCCCTCCGGGGGCCGGAAAAGGAACGCAAGCGGCGAGATTGATCGAACGTTTGGGCGTGCCGCACCTATCGACGGGCGACATGTTGCGTTTGGCCGTCAAGCAGGGCAGCGAATTGGGGCAAAAAGCCGAGAGTTTCATGAAATCCGGCGGATTGGTGCCCGACGACCTGGTGATTCCCATCGTCGTCGAACGCATCCAGCAGTCCGATTGTGCCTCGGGGTTCATTCTGGATGGGTTCCCCCGGACGCGTCCGCAGGCCGAGGCGTTAGACGTGGCGCTGCGGGCTGCCCAAGTCGCCTTGGACGCGGTCGCCGTGATCGAGGTGCCGGACGAATTCATCGTTGAACGAATCACGGGGCGGCGACAGGATCCGGTGACCAACACGATTTATCACACCAAGTTTAATCCTCCGCCCGCCGAGATCGCCGACCGGATCGTGCAACGTTCCGACGACACCGAGGAGGCGTGCCGGGCTCGCTTGAAAAAATACCACGGCGAAACGGCTCCCATCGTGCCGTTTTACGAGGCCCAGGGATTGCTGCGGCGCGTGGACGGCGTGGGCGATCCCCAGGAGATCACCCGGCGGATGTTTACGGCGTTGAAACTGGATTAGGCATCTTTGCCGGCGTTAGCGAAACGGTCCGAACAGTTGCTCCAACGCTTCGGGTGTGGTGCCAAGCAAGGCTGCGGCGTACTCTTCGTCGTCGTAGTAAGCGTCCCGCTCCTGCCCGCGTTCGATTTCTAGATTGGCCAGCAGTTGTTCAGCTTTTTCCTGCGGGTAGCGCCGTTGGATGCTGCGGAGAATCAGCAGAAATTCCGGGTCTTCCAGTGCTTCGCCCAAGTTTTCCCACCGTCCGATGGCGTGCCTCGGATTGTGCTGGAGAATCTTGTGTCTACAATAACGGGAGATTCGGAACAGACGCATTCTCGCAGCAATCGCCGCGGCGGCGAATAGCAGGCGATCACGAACGTGCGGTCGCTGTCTTTTTTCGCTGGCTCGGGCCAAGTGCAGGTATAAACCAAGGATGTCGATGGGTTCGGACATGCCTCCTATCATCCCCGGTCCGCCGTCTAATGCAAGGTCTTCGGGTGTTTCTCCGCCCGTTTCCGGGTTAGGAATCGACGAATACCAGTGGCTGGTCAGTCCTGCGGCCGAACATTGGTTGGAGATCGCCGCCGCTGCTGACGAGAAGTCGCTCGTCAGGACCACGCTGTCCCTGCGGAAGGATTTGGGCACGACGCGCACCCATCTGGTGGTCGCGCAAGCGGAACTGCGGCGACGGGCCAGCGTCAAGTTTCCCAATGCCCGCCGGATGTTTTTTACGCGGCAATTGTTGGAGCAAGCCACGGACGCTCAGGTTGCGAGCTACAAGGCCCAGCGTTGGCTTGCACTGGAACGCGTGGCAGACTTGTGCTGCGGTATTGGGGGCGACTTGATGGCGTTGGCCCATCGTGGGCCGGTCGTCGGTGTCGATCGCGATCCCGTCGCGGTCGTCTTGGCAGCGGCAAATTGCCGTTTGGCAGGTCTGGCCGGTGTCGAAGTGCGACGCGAGGAAGTCTGCGACCAGAACGTCGCGGATTACGCCGCTTGGCACATGGATCCCGACCGGCGAGTCGAAGGAAAGCGGAGGACGCGGGTCGAGTGTCACGATCCGGATCTGGACGCGATCGAGCGGTTGCTGGCTCGAAATGAGCATGCCGCGGTAAAGCTTGCCCCGGCAGCCAGGCTCCCGGAACGCTGGATCGAAGCGGCCGAGTTGGAATGGATTGGAAATCGGGGCGAATGTCGCCAGCAAATGGTCTGGTTCCAGCGGTTGGCCCGCCAACCGGGCAAGCGTTCGGCGACGGTCTTTGTGGCGGGAGCGACCGACCCCAGGACCATTCACGGGGATCCCGGGCTGGATCCAGACGTCGCGGAAAGTCTGGGACGCTACGTGTTCGAGCCCCATGCAGCGGTCCTCGCCGCCGACTTGACCGGAGTCCTGGCCGAGCAGCACGTGTTACAGTGTGTCTCGCCGGGGATCCCATATCTGACGGGCGATCGGATCGTCACGGACATGGCCCTGACGTGTTTTGAAGTGCTAGAGGTATTGCCGTTGGATCCGAAGCATCTACGTGAGGCGATTCGGCAACGGGCGATCGGCCATCTGGAAGTCAAGAAACGCGGCGTCAAAATCGACCCCGACGAAGTTCGCCGACAGATCAATCCGCGAGGCGACAACCAAGCGACGCTGATTATCGCGCCCATCAAGAAAAAGGTCGCAGCAATCTTGGCCCAACGCGTCAGTTCGGTTTGGAGCGGCAATCGCTCGGAACCCGAAGCAGTGGATGTCGAGTGATCGCATCCGCTGGTTGCCATATTGGGCGGATGCCTGATGGTCTGGGATGGCAACCAGTACGGACGTGCTTTGTGCAGACTCAGCTTTCTCGCTACCGCCGGTCGGCGTCAAGATGTCGGAACCGGAATCCCCATGGCCTGCATCAGCATCTTCATGTCGTCCCAGGTATGGCGTTTCATCTCGGGGGCGCGAAGCAAATACGAAGGATGGTAGGTCACCACGACTCGGCTGCCACGATAGTCGTGGAATTTCCCACGCAACTGGCCTACAGGCCGCGTGCTTCGCAACAAAGCCTGGGCGGCGACGGCGCCCAGGCAGCAGATGAACTCGGGCTGCAGGATTTCCAGCTGACGCTCGAAGAACATGCGGCAGTTGGCCACTTCGTCGGGGAGGGGAGTCCGATTACCGGGCGGGCGGCACTTGAGCACATTCAAGATGAACACATCTTCTCGCTTCAACGTGCAGGCGGCGATGATCTTGTTCAGCAATTGGCCGGCGGCGCCCACAAACGGTTCGCCTTGCCGGTCTTCGTCCGCTCCGGGCGCTTCGCCCAGGAAGCACAACCGTGGGTGCGGATTGCCGGCGCCAAACACGGTTTGCGTGCGTCGCTCGGCCAGTTCAGCGCAACGGCGACACAGAGCCACCTCCTTGCGGACGGCATTCAAGGCCGAAATCCGCTCTTCTGCCGTCAGCGGCGTGGCCGAGGCTAGCGGCGTACGCGAGGTAGTGGAGGCAAGCGGTGCGGCAACGGCGGCCGGTGCGGGTCGCGGGCTGGCAGCGTCGACCAGACGCACCGGCGCTGCGACAGCCGGAGCCTCACGGGGGGGGCGCGTCGGCGCGCGCGGCGGCTCCGGAAGTGGTTCCGCTACGATCGCTACTTCCTGTACGATGGGAATCGCCGCCTGGGGAAGTCTGGCGATCTGTTGGACCCCGCTACGGTACAGACTCTCCAATTTCTGACGCAGGATGGTCCGCGAACGCTGCGAGGCGTCTGTTCCGGGATTGGTTGTCATGGCGTTCTCCAAGGGTAGCGTCCCAAGGCCGGTTGATAATATACTACGAGCTGCCGACACAAGCGACACGGTCATGCAAATGGAAAATTCAAAATGGACGGCGAAAACCGTTTAGGTTGACAGACCGCCGTCCAGACGAAATGATTAAGCAAGGGCAGCAAGGCGGAGACTTGAACCAGACCGGTCCGCTTCGGCGGGTCCAGTCCCCCATCCCGTCACCAAGCGGTGCGGGCGGCCATTCCCGGGAGAGAACCATGTTCGTGCGAAGGTACCTAATTCGGTCGGGGTTGTTGATCGCGGCCTCTGTGATGACGGCGTTTGCGTGGCCCGCAGGACTGCGCGCAGCGGACGAAGAGGCCGTCGAGTATGAGGTGATGCCTCTTCAGCCTTGGATGCTGGGAGACACACCACAGGATAAGAAACGAAGAAATGACCTCGATGTCCGGAAAGAGGCGATCCTCCGAGGTTCCGAACCGTTCGAAGCACAGGCGACCAAGGACTACCTCCAAACGTACTATAGCCGCTACTTCTTTGCCCTGCTGACCCACCCGAAAAACATTGGTGATTGGCCGAAAGTTCGCGTCAACCTGACACGCACCTTGGCCGCTCCCAACCTGCAGGAGCCTCCCTTGTTGCAGGTGCATGACTCGCTGGTCGAGTTGATTTACCAGACCATGCTTCCGCTGATCCGGGGCAACTATCACCCGGCGGTGCGCTGCAACGCTATGCTGCTGTTGGGCAGTCTCAATTCTCAGGATCCTGTCTTCGTCGGCGACAAGAGACGGCCTCCAGTTCCCTTAATTCAATCGCTGAAAGTCATGCTGGACGAACTGGCGAACGCTCAGCAGATGGACGGCGTCCGTGCCGCGGCGCTGGTGGGAATCCTGCGGCATGTCGAGATCGACCGCCAATTGACGGACGTACCCGGCGGCCAACGGCGTCTGGTGGGCAATAATGCCGAGACCATGATCACCGATGCGATGATCAGATTGATCAACGAGAAAGAACCGCCCGAAGGCCGCTCGCCAGGAGGCCACGACTGGCTGCGTCGCCGCGCTGTCGAGATTCTGGGCCACTTGGGCAGTCCCGGCCAGAACAACAGCGTGTTGACGACCCTGGACGGGGTGCTGGCCGACAACAAGGCGACCGTGGGGCTTCGCTGCTCGGCGGCGGAAGCGTTCGGACGACTGAGGTTTCCCGCCAACGCCAAGATCGCCGTTCCGGACCTTGCCAAGAAACTGGCGACCGTCGCGGCCTTCGCCTGTCAGAAGGAACTCCAACGTGTCGAGGAGCAAGAGGCGAGGGAGGCGAAAGACGCCTTGCCGCAGCCAGGCGGTATGGGGTACGGCATGGGATCCGGCATGGGCTCCGGCGGCTACATGGAATCCGGGTACGGGGACATGCCGGGGATGATGCCCGAGATGCCCGGATATGGGATGATGCCGGGCGGGATGCCGGGCGGGATGCCAGGGTACGGGATGCCTTCTGGAACGCCGGCTGCCAAATTCAACCCGTTGGGTTATCGTATCCTGCTTACCCGCCGAAGGATCGCGCACGAAATGCTCCTGGTCAAACGCGGACTACTGGGTTCCGAGGCCACGCTGAAAGCTGCGTCCGCGGCAGCCAAGGCCAGTCCCTCGGCGCCTCCCAAAGCCGGCTTGATGGCGCTCGTCAAGACGGGAGCGGACCAAACCGCCATCGACAACGCGGTGAGTGGAATCGATGCGATCATTCGGGAAGTGGAAAAGAGCACGTTCAACGAGATGAAGCCGCTGGTGGCTGAACTCCGCACGAAAGTGAGGCAATTGGAGGACCAATGCGGCATCGTCGTCGAACTTCCGGACGAGCTTGTTCCCGGCGCAACAGCGGATGCCCTCTTGTCGAGTCCGTTGGAGATGCCCGCCGACATCCCCGGGTTGGAGATGCCCGCCGTTGCTGGCGAGGATCCCGCGGCAGAACCCGCCGAGCAACCGCCCGTGCCCGCGCCGGACGTGCCCGCGCCGGATGTGCCCGCGCCGGATGTGCCCGCGCCTGCCGACGCGCCGCAGCCGGACGCCGGGGAAACTCCCCCGACATGACGTTCCGGAAAATGACGAGCAAATTGGAAGGAATACGAACGAGAGTACAGTGGGGACGGCTGCTTGGACCTGAAACGTGGCTGCGGCAGGCGGCCACCCACCTGGGCTTGGAGTTCAAGCTCCTTGGGCCCGGCCGTTCTCGAGAATTCAGTGATGTCCCCTGCCCCGCGGTCCGCGGTCCGGCGATTAGGGGACTGTTTTGTTGAATTGGGCATCGCACTTGCTAATCGAGCACCGGGACTCCAACGCAAACGGTCGCATTTCTTGGGGAGGTCCACGATGAAACTGCTCGCTTGGTCCGCTGTCGTCCTGGTCACTGCCATCGCGGCAAGAGATTTGCACTCGCAGGAGATGCCCGCGCGGTCAGCGTGGACACCGAGACATCGTTTACCTATCCGCCCGCTCCCACGGCCCTGCCTGCCGATTTGCCTCCGAGCCAGCCGCTGGGCAAATATGCCGCGTGTTGGCTTGGAATGACCTGGGCATGCACTGTTATCAAGCAGATTTCTCGACCTTCCAGATTTTGCCGCCCTACAATGTGTTTTGGGCGCAAGTCATTCAGCGAGGCAAAAAGCCGGCGATTATCACCACCTTTGGCAACAAGCTGCGGGCGGCAAGCCGGTGCTCTGTCATTCATGCCATGCTGATCCGGCCATGGGTGTTCACGAAAACAAGAACTGTGAATCGAGCTTGTCCGCGGCCAGGCACGGCTTCCACGCCAGCAAGGTGACCGAACCGGGCCGACAACTGCCGAAGAACGTCTGCCACGCCTGTCATCCTGGTCCGCAGACGAATTGTCTGCGCGACGTGATGTCCCAGTCCGGGATCACCTGCACCGATTGTCACGGCCCGATGGCCACCGTCGCCGATCGCAACCGCACGCCCTGGACGACGATGCCTTCCTGCACGACCAGTCACACCGACGAGTTGAGCGCTGCGGAAGAATCGCACATCGACAGTCCGAACGAGCACCTCACCGCGGACGCGGCCTCGCTGTACCGCCACAGCAAATCGCATGGCGGCGGAGGCATCTACTGCGCCGCCTGTCACGGCTCGCCGCACGCGGTAACGCCGACCGGCACGGTTCGCGACAACGAACAGGCAATCCGCCTGCAGGGCTACAAGGGACCGATCAGCCAGTGTACCGTGTGCCACGAGGAAGATCCCGAGGACGACTTCTGGCATTTTCGGCCATGATGGAGCGGGCAGCGATCAGGAGCGTGAACCAGGCCGGAACCTCCAGGTCGTCATCGGATGTCGAGTACGGCCGAAATACGGAACTGTCGAGCATCGAGGCGATTGCAAAGGCCTTGGGACTCAAGCTGGAATTGGTCGAAGCGTGAGGGACAAGCCGCAGCGGCGTGGCGCCGGAGGAGGTCGAAAAGGAAAAGAGGGGCAAGGATGGTCGCACAGATCAGCCGCCCGGTGGTGCCGGAACGGCAATCGGCCCCAGTTGCGGCAGCGTTGCGGGCGCCACGCTCGAATAACTGTACAGGTACTTGAACATCAGGTAGTCGACCAGTTCCCCGTAAACCACGTCAACCTTTTCCAAGCAGGAGTTGCTGTATGCGGTGACGAACGGTTCCACGCCGGCCGAGCCGTGAGCTTTCCAGACCTGGACCGCCGCAGCTTCGAACTCGGGCTGGAGTTGATGCCCCCGGTGACGCTGTCGGCCAGGTGCCCCGCCGCCAGAACGCAACGGTATGTCCGTTGGACGGGCAGATCGCCGACCCGCGTATACCCGCGCTGCACCTGATCCAAATGCTGCGGCCAGCTGGACGGCGCAGGAAAATCGTAGAACATCGGCACCGTGCTGCCCTGGCCATACTCGGCAGCGGGCAGCACGTAAACCCGTCCCATGATCCCGCCGTCGCACGACGTGGCCATCAGCACGGCCCCGTCGACGCTGGCCGCCTTGCCGACCAGCACGGTCGTGCAGGCGTGAGCCGCGTGGCCCGCTAGCGCCAGCGTTGCCGCGACCAGCCGAACCATCGCCAGCCGAGTGAAAATCGTCCTCCTCATCGAATTTCTCCAGAAGGTCCGGGCGAGGGGAAACAGGAGACATTCTGCCTTTCTAAAAAGTAGAATGTCCCCTCTTTCAGGCTTCTTTTTCAGGGGCGCTGCCTACACGGTCTCCGGCAATTGATATGGGTCGCGACGGGGCCGGTCCAGGAAGCGATTCGCTTCAGGGCTGTTGGTGAACTGCTCGGCGACCGGGTCCCAGGCCAGCTTCTGGTCGGTCTGACCGGTGAGTTCGCTGACCCAGCGGGCGATGTTGCCCAGATGGCAGATCGTGGCCGAACGATGACCAGTCTCGGCATTGGCCACCGGATCGCGGCGGTCCTTGATGCAATCCAACCAGTTCTGATAGTGATTGGTGCTGCGATACAGTTCGACCTTGGGCTCCTTCAGCGGTTCGGCGGTCAGTTCGGCCGGATCGGAACGGAAGTTGCCGCGAGTCACGGTCAAGGTCCCCTTTTCGCCGACGAATCGGACGCCGCTGTTGCCCGGGCCGCCGGCCAGTTCCATGACGATGTCGCCGGCGTATTTCATCATCACCTTGGGCGCGTTGGGGCCGCGGTGCCGGCCGCCAGGTTGCTCGGGCGTGCTGATGATCGGCCGGAACGGTTCGCCCTCGACCCAGACCTCGACCGGCCCGCTTTCATCCATGCCCAGTCCCCACTGGGCCATGTCCAGTCCGTGACTGCCCCAATCCGTCATCTCGCCGCCGGAAAACGGCCGGATGGAGACCCAGCTGGGATTGCTGCGGTTGTCCCAGATCACGAAATTGTACGGTGGCTTTTCGGCCGGTCCGCACCACATGTCCCAATCCAGCCCTTCCGGGATCTCCTGCTCCGGATGCTGGGGCTCCATGGGACTGCAGTAGTTGGACGCCAGCACGCGGGTGACTTTGCCGATCGCCCCGTTTCGCACGTAGGTGCAGCCGGTGTATTCGTGCCCGCCGGAACGCTGCTGGCTGCCGGTCTGCAGAACCCGCTTGTACTTGCGCACCGCCTCGACGATCCGCCGCCCTTCGACAATCGTGTACGTCAGCGGCTTTTCACAGTAGATATCCTTGCCCGCTTGGGCGGCGTGGATGCAATTCAGTGCGTGCCAGCGCAGCGGAGTTGCCACGATGACGGCGTCGATATCTTTTCGGTCGAGCAGCTGGCGGTAATCCTGATAGGCATCTTTGGCGCCGACCGCTGCGGCCACCTCGCGGGCGCGGGGCAGATAGACATCGGCGATGGCCGCGATCGCGCACTGGCGCGCGAAGGAGCGGACCAGCGAGCCGCCTTGGTTCCCCACGCCGATACTGCCGAGTACGATGCGATCGTTCGCCCCCATCGCTCGGGCGGGAACGAAATAGGGTGCCGTCACCGCTGCCACACCGGCCGCAGCGCCTGTGTGCAAGAATCCGCGTCGGGTAATCTGTTTACTCATGGTCGTTCTCCCTTCAAGAGTCTCGTGCGTTGGGGGGACCTCGATCGAGGGCAGCACATTGCAGCTCCGCATCGAGAGCATAGCGCACGGGAAGGCTCGCCGTCAAGTCGGAGGGGCAGCTTGCCGGCCCTCGCGGATGGCACCGGGGGTAAACAACGGGAGCCTGCCCTGCAAGCAGCTGATTGAATCGTGGCGTAAGCTTCCAGCTTGCGAAATGGGCAACGGAAGCAAAATAGCAAATTGAACATGGGCAGCGTCGGCAAGCTAGAAGCTTACCCCACGTGCCGTCACCGATTAAATCGACAGCCTGACGGGGCCGGTGGGGCAGTCGCCTTGCCAGAAATGCGCAACTGAAAAGACCCCTGTTTGCCCATCAGCGGTGCCGGTTCCAGGCTGCGGCCAGCGGGGCCGTTGCGAATGGAGCCAGCGGCGCGATGCCGAAGGTGATCTGCACCGCATGATCAAATAGGGATAGTAGCTCCACGGGAAACGCCGTGTAAAGATATGCCAACAGCACGAGATAGCCGGCCAAGCAGACGCACACAACGCGGAACGAAACCAGCCTGCGGCGGCCCACGGCGATAAAGGCGGCAATCGTGCTGGCGAAACAGACGGCTCCCACCAGCACGCACAACGCTTCTCCAACACCGTCCGACAAGCGTTCTACGCTGAAGACGAAGGCCAATAGCAGCCCGCTGAAACTCAATCCGCCCCAGCAGGCAAACCATTGACGGCACAACGCCAGCGAAGCACCTAGGCCGACAGCGGTCCACATGTACAGAACACCAAACGACGCAGCCCACAGGTTGTAACCGGAGAGTCCTTGAACTTTCCCGTAAGCCGGGTTCCAGATGGCCCGCGTCACCACGTCGCCGACCAGCAGGATCGCCGCCGCACTGGCCACGGCGACCCCGGCGCTGCGGAGGACGGCTGCCGACAAGCCGGCGTCCGGCAAGGGACGCGTCGCCGTAAACGGTTTCAAGTCGAAGCCGTTGGTGCGGCTGCCCAGATACACGCCGACCAGCGGCGATGCCACCACGATCAAAGACGTGTACGCGCCCCAGGCGATCGAGACCTCGTACAGCGCCAAATCCAGCAAGCCGAAGCAGGCCCAGATCGCACCCAGCATGCCCGCCAAGGTCAGCGGCACCCAGCGGCCCTTGGTCCGCCACTCGAACCAGAACTGAGCCGACGCGGCCGAGCGGAAGCGAACGCCGGTGCGACGGCTCTCAGCGCGTCGCGACACCGCTTCCGTCGCGGCAAGCCACCCTCGGCCGAGCCAAGCCAAACTCCACGCGTCGCCCCGGCGCTCCCGCACCACGCCTTTGACCGCCAACAGGTAGGCGAAGCCAACGACTGCCAACCACACGGCGATTCCGATCGCAGGCACTTGCTGCCAATCCTGGGGCAGCGCGACACGCTCGAACACGGCAGGACGAGCGGTGGACAGCCTTCCTAGGGCCGCCAGCGATGCGCATCCCGCCACCGCGAGCAGGCCGGCAAGTCCGCCGGACGGACCGATGAACCAGAATAGCGCCTGCCAGGCCAGATACGCGGTCGCGGAACACAGTGACGGGATGACCAACGGCCAATCGGCATGTACTGCGGTGTTCAGGACAACCGCGGTGCCGCAGTACGTCCCGGCGGCGGCCAAGGCGCCGTTGGCCAGCGACCAGGCGACCAGGGTCGTGGCCCGCACGGGCAGTGTGTAATGCCGCCGCAGCGCAACCCACGAAGCCAAAGCCAAGATCAGCGGCATCAACAGCACGAACGGAATCAACGCCGGCCCGAGGTGGGCACCGACGTTCGTCCAGCGGAAACCGGCGGAAAGACGCGTTGCCGACAACATCAGCAGAACGCCTCCGCTGGCCAGTGCCAACAAGGTCGGCACGAACCACAGCATCCCGCGCCGCCAGTATTCCCAGGTCAAAGCATAACCGACCGATCGAATCATCATGGCTGGCTGCTCCCGGTCACATCGCGCCTGGTATAAGCCAAGAATATCTCTTCCAAAGACGGCGCACGCTCCTCGACAATCGCCGCTCCGGCCTCCTCCGCCATCCGCCGGCACGCTGCTGTTTGGCCGTTGCACAAACAAGACCATTCGGCCCCTTGGCCGGTCCATCCAAACGCTTCCGGCCACGCCGGCGGCACCGCGGGGGCCGCGGCGAAACGCACCGTGAGCGCTCGGTGCCGAGCGAGCAGCTCGTCCAACGGCTCGTCGATCATTAGCCGGCCGTGATGCAGCATGCCCACGCGGTCCGCGACCCGCTGGACCTCGTGCAGCAGGTGCGAGGACAGCAGCACCGTCCGGCCCTCGTCGGCCACTGTCCGCACAATGGCCGCCAGGATGTCCAGCCGCGCTCCGGGGTCCAAGCCGGACGAGGGCTCGTCCAGCAGCAACAGATCCGGACGATGGGCCACGGCGACCAACAGCCCGGCCCGCGCCCGCTGGCCGCGCGACAAGGTTCGGATCTTCTGACCCGCGTCCAGTTCGAACATTTCGAGCAGTTCGCCGGCTAAACCGTCGTCCCAACGCGGATAGAACGCTCGCGTGTAGCTCATCAGTTCCCCGACGCGCATCCACTCCGGCAGATCGCGGTCCTCGGACAGGTAGCCGATGCGGCCCAGCACTCCCTGGGGATCGCGCACCGGATCGCAGCCGAACACGCACACCCGGCCGCGTTCGGCCCGATATAGCCCCAACAGATGCTTGATCAGCGTCGTCTTGCCGGCGCCGTTCTCGCCGACCAGCCCGAACACCGTGCCACGCACCACGCTCAGGGTCACGTCGGCCAAGGCGATCGTCCGCCCAAACACTCGCGAAACCGCTTCCACCGCCACGATTTCGTCACGCATGATGGCCTCTCTGCTTTTCGGGATTCCTGTCGTGTTCCTGCACGCATCAAAAACTTGCGCTGCGCCGCCGGATCATGTCGATCAAGCTCTCCTCGTCCACCTTCATCTGCCGAGCTTCCGTCAGCAGCACGTCGATCCGCTCTGCCAGCAGCCGTTGCTGTTCGCGGCGGGCCAGCGGCGACACGCCATCCGCCACGAACACGCCGGCCCCTTGGCGGCTGCTGACAAACCCCTCGTTCTCCAGTTCGCGATACGCACGGGCGACCGTGTTGGGGTTAATCAGTAGCTGTTCCGCCAGCTTCCGCACCGGCGGCAACTGGTCGCCCGGCGTCAAGCGGCCCGACGACACCAGGTACTTGATCTGGCGGACCACCTGGACGTAGATCGGCACGCCGTCTTGATCCGAAATGCGCAGCTGCATGACACCCCTGAGCGAATCGTGGACTGTATCACTGTATTAAATGTATAATACAATGTGACGGCGCTGTCAAGGGGCCGACGTCCGACGGAACAAGGGAGGGGCGACGGCTGACGTCGGGAAGGTCGCCGACGGTCCCGAAAAGAGGCACAAACACTCTTGCCACGGCGGGCACATCGACGCGCAGGTTTGGCGCCGTCGGTAATGCTGGCCCCCAAAGCACATCTGGGAATTGCGCCTCCAGCTTGACGCCCACAACATTCGCGTAGACCGTGAGCCGGACGGCTATCGGCAGCACGTCCCAGGACTGCCTCGTCCACGGAATCGGCTCAGAGAGCGTTCAATTCCTTGACGACTTCGTCGGTGGTTCGTAGGCGGGCGAACTTGCGCTTCCAGATGGCGAAACAGGCCTGCTGTAACTCGGGCCACAGTGTCGCCACGCCATCCGTGACTGCCGTGACACGGTAGTTGCGACTGGCCGCTGACATCAGCGTGGCGTTCACGCAGACATCGGTCACTACGCCGGTGATGAGCAGGTATCGTACGCCCTGGCTCCGAAGCGCCAAATCGAGCGGCGTCCCGTAGAACTTGTCGTAGGTGTGACCGGGGACCACCAGTTCATTGGGAAGTCGGGCTAATTCGGCGACCAAATCAGCCGAGTTGGGACCGTCGTCAGAGCCGGGACCGATCAGGCAGTTTCGCGAAGCGCAGCCGAAACCCGTCGGCCCGCCCTCGTCAGCTGGCAGATGTTCGATTCCGAACGGATCGCCGCGCAGGCATGGAACGCTGGTCGAATAGACGAACTGCGAGAAAACGACCGGCACGCCTTTCTGGCGGCAAACGTCACTCAAGCGACGGACGTTCGGAATAATCCGTCGGCCTTCGGGCACCTCCAGAGCCGCCCCTGGGTCGAGAAACCCCCGCTGCATATCGATCACCAGCAGTGCGGTCTGCCCCGCCTGACAGCGGTGGAGTTCGTCGATACGCGATTGATTGGCGAGAAGGATTTCATCCGTGGTCGGCATGGTTGAATTCTCGGTTCTGGGCAGGAATACTCGTCCTTGGTCAGCACCAGTGGTCAGCACCAGTGGTCAGCACCAGCGTATGCGAAACGGTTACGAAACCGCGAATCTACGCTGATGAACGCTAATAATGATTCGCCGCCTCGACGTTCCATTGAATCGCAGCCCGTTTGGCACCGGTGACGATCCACAAGTCCATTAGCGTTCATGAGCGTCGATCAGCGGTTTGTTTTCTGCTCCGAAAGTCTTGGGGCGGAAAACCGGCTCGGGCGCACAATCCCCCCCGCCCCAAGCAATTGGGACGGGTGGCTGGACGCCCTGCGCCCTAAGGCAACAGGTTCCAATGCCGTGGGAAAGCGACATGACCAAACCCGGATTACTGGACAGCGGCCGCCTCGACCTGCATTGTACCAACTTTCATTATTCCGGGTGCCGGGAACCGGCATGAGTGACTCCAAAATTAGTTCTTCCAGCCGTATTTCTCGGCAAAGGCGGCGGGGGTGCAGGTCGCTTGGCGGTAATCGTTGGTCAGGACGACGTAGACGATTTGGTCGGCGATCGCGCCGGCGGCGCGGTAGTGGCCGTCGGGGGTGATCGCCAGTTTGGCTTGGGCGATCTTGCCGGTCACGGCCAGAGTATCGGCCAGCGTTCCGTCGGCGGCGGAGTACAGGTCGACGGCCGTCGGCAAGGCCACGGCCATGTGCCGGCCGTCGGCAGTCCAGCTGACCCCCAGCGCGGCGGCGGATTCCAGTTTGACCGTCGTCAACCACTCGCCCTGGGCCGCGTCCCATACGATCAGCGACTTGCCCACCGTCGCCAGGCGATCACCCGCGGGCGACCAGGCGACGTGGACGATCTCGCCGTCGTCGCCCGTCAGTTCCTGCACGCGCTCGCACGTCTCGACATCCCACACGCGAACCATCTTGCCGGCATACGCCGCGGCGATATGCTTGCCGTCGGGCGACAAGGCGGCCGAACGGCCGGTCAGTTCCTCGGTCCTGATCGACCGGTCGAGGTCCAGCGGAAGCTGAAAGGGTCTAGGAACCGCTCGTCGCTCGTTCATCGCTCGTCTTCCTCCGAGATGGCTGGCTTGGTCTTTGTTCTTCGGACGCGTCTCACCCATTGCGGGTGCGGTTGATGCGATTCTCCAGGTCAACCAGGGTCGCGAGAATGTCGTCGAAGCTGGCTGGGTCGGTGAGGTACATGTCCCGCATCGCCTGGTACCCAAGCAACGGATCTATGCGTCGCATTCCGGCGGCCAGCCCTGGGGGAATCGCCCGTAGACCGAGCGGTACGCGGCGACCGTGTTCGGCGGCGGGGCTTGGCGGGCTTCGTCGACCGCTTCCCGGTGCGCCTCGTCCAGCGACGTCCGCAGCTCGGCAAGCTGCTGCTGGCGCTCGTTCTCCTGCTGCTCGTCGGCGAATGCTTGCGACGGATCGTAGTTCTCCCACTCCGGGCGTTGGGCATTTTTGCCGGCGTTCAACGCATCCTTCAGCGGTCGTAAATCGACCAAGTGCAGCCGTGGAAAGCAATACGTCCAGTCGAAGTGCAACGCTTGCAAGCGGCGGAAAATCAGTTGATATACGGGCGTCAAGTCGGCACGCTGGCTCACCCAAATCGTGCCCAGGTAGAAGTCGATGTAGTCGTACTCGGCGTGTCCGATGCGGCGGTTCCACCAGTCGGCGATGAAACCGCCCGACGCGCGAAACGAGCCCAGGTCCACGACGCGCCCGTCGGCGTCCACCACTTCGTGGCCATCGGAGAACAAGTCCCAGGTACACATCGCGACCAACTCCCGGATCTCGCGGTCGGTATCCACCGTTTCGGGGCGAACGTCGGCGGCCATCTCGTCGCGGCTCGGTGGTTGCGGCGGCGGTGGCGCGGGACGGTTATCATCGGCGCGGCGTAACAACTGCAGGTTCTCGTGCATCCGCAACGACTCGCTGTAGACCTGCTCGGCAGACGGGTGAAATACGGCGGCCAGCGGCGATTGCCGCCAGCCATCGGGAGCGAGTTCCTCGATCACATCCGGCCCGGAAAACCCATGTGGGAAGATCTGGTCAAAGACCGCCATGCACTCTTCTTCGTTGTAGCGATTGGGCTTAGACATCGGGGGCTCCTTGATCCGGCTTGTTTGAACAGCAGGCAACGGAGGAAGCCGACCTGTCAATTGTCCGTTGTTATACCAGTCGGTCCTCAATTCCGCCCGTGAGCAGGGCTCCCATCCTCGCTTTCCCGGACAAGACCGAATTCGCGGCTGCGGCTGGAAGCCCAGCGACGAGGCCACTGCGAACCACCGCGGGCGTTCGTGTGTCTGCAATAATAAGATCCTCTTTGCCGGGGAGAGGTTCACTGCTGTTGTTCGAACGGGGATGGTGGACGCACGGGAACAATACTCCTGGAGCAGCTACGGGACCATCGGAGATGGCTTCGGCGAGTCAGCACGCCGGCGATTTCCAAAGCAGTGCAGCGCGCCGAAATCCGGCGCAGCCAGGATCGAGCTTGGGAGCGGCAGTTGAAAAGGCTGATGGAAGGGATCCAAAGCCCCGGACAATCGGATACGAAGCAAACTTCTGTAAGTTCTAAGTCAAGACCTGACCCCATGCCGCTCCCATGCCGCTCCTGCCCGAAGCAAACTTCTGTAAGTTCTAAGTCAAGACCTGACCCCATGCCGCTCGCCATGCCGCTCGTACATGCCGCGGGTTCCGAAGCAAACTTCTGTAAGTTCTAAGTCAAGACCTGACCCCATGCCGCTCGCTCCCATGCCGCTCGCCAGTCGGCTGAGGCGGCGGAACAGCCATTCCAGGGACAGGGCGCCGCAGATCAGGGCCATCAGCCAGGCCATCAGGCGACGCTCGAAATCGGGATCCGGCAGGCCGGGTAGATACGTGATCTGGTCTTGAGGCTTTAACTCGCTGACCAAGGGGGTGGAGCCGCCGCCGCGCCCTGTGGCGGCTTCGATACCGACATAATAGGCGCCGCCGGTGGTTTGGGCCATGTCCACCAGCAGCGGATCGTTTCGTTCCGGCTGTTTGGTCTCCAATTCCTCGGCCAGCACGCGGGTCTCGCGGACCAGCAATTCGTCCAATTCACCGTGCGGCGGCCGCAGTTCGACGCGATAGTCGCCTTCCTGGACCGCCGTGAACTGGGTGGCAAACGTCCCCTCGCGAGCCCCGCCCTCGACGGCCTTTAACGTCAGCTGAATTCGGCCGCCGTCCGGCTGGATCAGCGTCGCCACCACTTCGCGAGCCGCCAGCGCCTGGCCTTGCGAGTCCGTCAAGATGGCTTGCACGCTGATCGTCTCGCCCAGCAGGCAGCGATCCTTGTCCACCAACAGGACGCCGTGCTTGGAATCCTGCAACAAGCGCCCCTGCGCGACCCAGCGAATCAGCTTGGTGTAGTACCGCTCGAAATAGGCTTCGTCCACCGAACGCAGCCGCCACATCTCGCCGCTGGCTTGAAAGAAGACCCGCCCCGAGCCGTAGAAGTGCGAAGCCAGGTAAATGGGCAATTGGCCGTCGATGGCGGTGTTGGGATCGGAAAACCGCGCGTAGACGCGAGCGGCCGGCTTGGGATCTTTGACGGCATAATAGCCGAACACGCCGTCAAAGGTCAGCCAAGCGGCTTCGCTGGTGACGGCCGTGTCCTCCAGCCACAGGAACTCCGCTTCCCGTCCCTCGCGGGTGAACTCCAGCCGCCACGGCTCTTCGCCGCCGAATCGGCCAGCCCCCAGGGTGGCCAGCCCGCTGCTGTAAAAGACGACCGGGTACAACGTGCGGATCGTATCCAGTCGCGAATCGCCTTGCCGGACGTTGGCCCATTGCGGCGTGTGGATCGGCCCAGCGACCACAACCAGACCGCCGGCCTTGTCAGCGACCCACTGCTCCAAATTCTTGATCTGCAACAGATCCAGCCGCGTCCAATCCGGATCAAAGGCGACGATGCAGTCGTACTCGAATAATTCCTCCGCCGTCTCCGGAAACTCGAACAACAGTTCGTTCGACTCTTGCGAGATCCCCTGAACGCCAATTTGAAGCCAGACGTCCGATACGGTGTCCTTGTCGCGATACAGCATGTTCCGCAGGAACTGGTACTCGCGCGACGGCCCGCCCGCGATCAGCAGGACCCGCGTCCTCCGCTCGACGACCTCGACGTTCGCCGTCTTCGAATCGTCGGCGGGATTGCTGTCCCCGGCCGGACTCTTGACGGTCAATTGATACGTGCGGCGTCCGGTTTCGTTCGGCGTGACCTCGAACTTGACGGCAACAATCTCGCCTTCGCTGCCCAGTTCCACCCGGTCTTCCTGCTCGAGCGTCTCCGCCCGCTCGCGGTCCGGCACGCCGGTCGGTGCGGACGACAGGCGGACTTCGACGGAACGGCCCGACATGCCGTTCGCCTGCAGGTAGCCGGTCAATGTGAACCGGTCTCCGGGATAGACACGTTCGGGAGCTTCCAGATCGACGACGCGCACATTGGCCGGCCGCCGGTCGCTGCCAAGGCCCACCGGGTAGATCGGGATCTCGGCCAAACGGGCCAGGGATGCGGCCGCCGTGTGCTCGATCCCGTCGTTCAGCCGCCCATCGGTAAACATGACCAAACCGGCGATGGGGCCCCCTCGCTCCTTGTTCGCCAGGTAACGGACGGCGTCGCCCAGCCGCGTTTGCAGGCCCCGCGCCGCTAGTTCGGTCTCCCAGTCGATCTCTTCCGGTTCGCGTACACGCTCGGCATCCGTGCGGTCGGACGCAGCGTCGTCCGATCCCCGCTTCGAGCCTGCGGTTTCGTCCCAACCGATCACCGCCAAGAACTGGACCTCGGGGTTGCGGAGATTGGCGACGGCCAGTACGACCAGACCCAGGATCAGTGCAACAAGCCCGGCGGGCAGCGTCCACGAGCCGCGTTCCGGATCGGGGGAGCGGCGGATGACGATCGCGTACACCAGCACCAAGAACACACCGGCAAACAGCACCAGTCCTGCGCACACCGCCGCCCAGCGAGCTTCCCGCAGGGACCGCCGATAGACGTCCGCCGCCGAGATCGTCTCCGCCCCCGCTTCGGCCGCCAGGCGTTTGGGAAACGAAGCGATTTCGGCCGGGCGCGTGGCCTGGTCAAAGCGGTATACCATCACGTCGTGTCGCTGGCGGAGCTGCTCGATGAACTCGCCGCCGGCCAGCGCGTCGATCACTTGGCGAATGCGGGTCCGGCCCTCCGGGCCGCCCGAACCGGGACGGTCGTGCAAACCCATGCTCTGGCTGGTATCGACCAGCAGCAACACGCGGCTGTTCTTGACCAACTGCCGCTCGGCGCGTTTCTCCAGGTTAAGGAAATAGAACAAGACGCCGATCAGGGCAGCCAGTCGGAGCGCGACCAACGCCCAGCGAAGTCCCCCTGGCAGCTCGGCGCTGTCTTTGCGATACATCGTCAGCACATAGCTCAGGACCGCTGCGCAGACCGCCGTCAACACCAGCCAATGCCACCACTGGGACAATGCCTGCAAACGAGCGAACTGATAAAACGTGCCAGCTGTTACTTCAGCCAGCAGCGGCCACGATGCGCTCACGCCTGAGTTCTCCGAACCTGTGTTTCGCCATCACCCGATCGCTTTCACCGGCCGGGCCGGATGATAGCTGGCCCAGTATCCCATCAACTGCTCGGCCAACAAGAGCCCCACCAGGATCACCATCAACAGCAAACTGCGATTGTTGCCTCCCAGCCGGGAGAATTCGTATTCGTACTCCTCGGCGTACTTGTAGTCGGCCTTGACGGGATCCAGCTTGTCCAACAGCGGCTTGCCCGCCAGCAACGCCAAATCGCCTTCGATCGGATCGACGTTCAACGCAAAACGCCGCACGTCCGCTTCGCCCGCCAGCGTCACGAGCCAGGCTTCGTAAATCCCGCTATGGTCCGTTTCGCCCGCGTCGCCCGTTGTCCCGATGGTCGAGCCGTTGCCGATGGCAGCCTGCAGAATCGGGGATTCCGGCTCGGCTCGCGTCCCGACACGTTCGATCACGGTCCGTGCTTGAGGCGTCTCGCCCGGCGTTACAAAGACGACGTCCTGACGGTACTTCTGGGCCTCGACGGCGACCGAGATCGGACTGCCCGCCAGCGACTGCTCGACGGCCCGCCGCGTGGCAGCCAAGTGCGACTGCAGTTTGAGCACCATCACGACAAAGCTGGGATTGTTGCCCCAGTTGTTCCACGTCGGCGCGGCGGTGGTCAGCACGGCCACCACCCGGCCGTCGCCGAACTTGCGTTCGACAGCCAACGGCATGCGGTTGCGCAGCCAAGCCGCGACCTGAACCGACGAATCCGCCGCCGGTTTCCAATCGCTCGCCGGCCGCAGAAATCGCTCCACCGTGATCTGCCGAATGAACGGATTGCGCTCGCCCAGGAACACGCTGAATACGGGATGCTCCGCCGGTTCGATGTCCGGCACATTTCCGTCGTCCTCCGCCGCCAGTTCGTCCTCGCGCATCAGCGGCAAGGGCATCAGGCCGAGGCCCTCGCGATACAACTGGTTGGCATAGAATGCCAGATTCACCTCGGGTCCGACAAAGACACCCAAACCGCCGCCACCGCGAACGTAGGCTTCCAAGTTCGCGACCGCCCGCTCGTCCAGTCGCGGCACGTCCAGTAAATAGATGGCTCGGTATTTCTCCAACATCTCGGGCAGCGTGTCTCGCAGAAAGGCCGGCGTATTGATCTCCGGACGCACGCCCGTGTTCGCTCGTCCCCCGGGCTCGAAAACCGATTGCAGGAAAAAGGCATGGATCTGTTGCGGCGAGCCGTCCACCAACAGCACCGGTTCGCCCTCCGGGAAATCCATCACGCACCAGCGGCGATTGTCGGCCGCGACAGGGTCGTCCTGCAACGAGGCCTCGACCACATGCTGGCCCGGCTTGGGAAAGAACACCTGCACACTGCGGATCACGGACTGTCCCGGCGGGATCTCGCTGATCAGGACCGTCGGCAACTCGTCGCTCTTGGGCTGTAATTGCGCCGGTGCCACGCTCTGCGGCAACTGGGGATCGTAGAAATCCGTGCGGATTTTCAATTGCACGTTGCGGGCCGTGTCCGGGCCAAAGTTCTTGACCGTCGCGTTGACAAATAACGGTACGCCGGCCGCCCGCGTCTCGTTGGCCGGAGCGACGTCCACGACCGCCAGGTTCTGGCGAGCTTCACGAACACAGCCCACCAGATGGATTTCGGCCGGCGACTGCTGAATCTCTTGAAGCAGGCTCCGCACCTCCGCTGGATTCTCCCAGGGGTTCGTGCGGAAATCGGACACGACATACACCTGCCGATGCTCGTTGCTCGTCAAACCGATCAACTCGCGCAACAATCTCAACGCCGGGCCGGGCACCACAGCCAACTCGGTCACTTCAAAGGCATTTCGCTTGGCCTCGAGCGTCACATCGAAATCCTCGCCGACGATCTGCGCATTGAAATCCAAAACCTGGTCGTAATCCAGGCTGTCGTCCCGCTCGACGGACGCCCGCGCAGCACGAGACATTCGGATCAGCGTCAACTTCTGCGTCCCGCCCTGGGCCGCGACGGCCGCGCGCGTCCCGATCCGCTGGACCGCTGCCAGGCCGACTTCGAACGCGCTGCCGCCACCCAGGCGGTCGGACATCGAGTAGCTGTCATCGAGCACAATATAATGGTGCGTCGGCTTGCCGCCCAACAGGTCCATCCACTGGCCCCGCGAAACCCACTGCGCCAGCATGGCCACCGCCAGGGCCACGGCAGCCATTCGCATCAGCAACAAGAGCAGTTGCTTGAGCCAAATCCACTTGCGATGCTTCTTGTAACTCTGCAACAAGAACTCCATCGCCGCCCATTTCACCCGACGATGCCGCATCATGTTGATCAAATGGATCAACAGCGGCACAAGCACCAGGAAAAAGCCCCACGTCAGAGGCGCATGGACAAATTGCATGGGTGGTCAGGGGTCAGGGGTCAGGGGTCGGTGGACAGTTCGGGGATATGGCCCGGATTCTTCACAACAGCATAGGCCAGGTTGCCAGGCTGGAAAAAATGATATCACGAGCAGAATGCCCATGCCATGACACTGCGGCTTTGACCGCCGAACGCCAGCCGAACGCCAGCCGAACGCCAACACGACAAGTGGTGGACTGCGGCGGTTTTCTCGGCGGCGAAATCGCCTAGAATACGGTTGCATGGCCGACACACCAACCGGAACTACAAAGGGCTCGCACCTGCATGCGAACCGGGCAAGCCGAGGGATTTTGCATGACGACTTCGAACCACGACCACGTCTTCGACCAGGACCGGCGGCGGCCTGGAGAACTCCGAACCTTGATCGTGATTGTGCTGACGGCCGCCACGATGGTCTTGGAAATCGCCGCCGGAATGGTCTTCGGGTCCATGGCGCTGCTGGCCGACGGTCTCCACATGGCCTCGCACGCCTCGGCACTGGCGATCACGGCGTTTGCCTATGTCTACGCCCGTCGGCATGCCCGGGACGAGCGATTCTGTTTCGGCACCGGCAAAGTCAACCCGCTGGCCGGATTCACCGGGGCCATGCTGTTGGCCCTGTTCGCGCTGGTCATGGCCTGGGAAAGCATCAGCCGCCTGCTGAACCCCGTCGAAATCTTTTTCAATCAGGCCATCGGCGTCGCCGTCATCGGACTGATCGTCAACGGCGTCTCCGTATGGATCTTGGACTGCGGCGACTCGTCCTCGCACGAGCACGAGCACGAGCATGAGCATGAGCATGAGCATGAGCATGAGCACGGGCACGGGCACGGGCACGGGCACGAGCACGAGCACGAGCGCGAGCACGAGCACGAGCACGAGCAATCGCGCGCGACGCGCCACGGCCACGATCACAATCTCCGTTCCGCTTACCTGCACGTACTGGCGGACGCGTTGACATCCGTTCTGGCGATCGTGGCCCTCTTGGCGGGCAAGTTCTTTGGACTCCCGTGGCTCGATCCGGTGATGGGCATCGTCGGAGCGGCGTTGGTCGCCCGCTGGTCGGTGGGGCTGCTGCGAAGCACCAGCTGCGTGCTGCTGGATCACCAAGGCCCGGCGGCGATTCGCCAAGCGGTTCGGCAGCGGCTTACGGACTTGGCAGACGTGACCGTGACGGACCTGCACCTGTGGGAGATCGGTCCAGGCATCTACTGCCTGGTGGTTTCCCTCGCGACCCACAATCCTCAACCGCCGGAATACTACAAGCGGCCCTTGGCAAGTCTGACGCGTCTGGTTCACGTGACGGTTGAAGTGCAGGCCAAGGCGTGAGGCAAAACCAAGCGGCCCCCGGTTGTCACCGAGGGCCGGGCCGGAGGAAATGAGATTTCGATTCATTCAACGATCTGGACTGGGCAACGTCCGGAGGCCAAACCAATTCGGCATCGTTTCGCTGTCGAGGCTTATCCTTTGGGCTCTTGCCCAGCCTCATTGGCCTGCGGCAGCTTGGCACGCTTCGCCTTGGGCTTTGCCGCCGCGGCCTGTTCCTGCGGCGCGTCGGCGGCTTCTTCGGCCGGGCACCACGCAGCGAGCCGGCGTCGGACGGACGCATGTTCTGGCAGGCGAGCCAAGTTCGTCCATTCATGGGGATCGTTGCGGTGGTCGTACAACTCCTCAGAACCATCGGCATAGCGGATGTAACGCCAATCCCCGTCGCACGCGGCATGATTGCCTCGACCGTGTGTGGTGAGGCCGACGCCGGCCCATTTGGCTTGCGGGTTTTCCAACAGCGGACGCAGCGACGAACCTTGGACATGATCCGGGATCGGCAAGCCGATCAGATCAACCAGCGTCGGGTAGATGCTCATGAAATCGACGCCGGCGTCGCACCGCGTGTTGGGCTTGGTGACGCCGGGGGCGATGAACGCCAGCGGGGCGCGTGTGGCATCTTCCCACAAGGCGAATTTCCGCCAGTGCTGTTTCTCGCCCAAGTGCCAGCCGTGGTCGGACCACAGGACAATCACCAGATTGTCGCTACGCCCCGATTGATCCACCGCGGCTGCCAAACGTCCGATCTGCTCGTCCAGGAACTTGATCGTCGCCAAATAGCCTTGCACCGCGTGCTTCCATTGGTCGTTGCTCACGACGGCCCGGTGATCGCTGTCCGGCTTGGCCATCTTGACGCCCGCCGCCGGAATGTCGTCCAAATCGTCTTCCTTGACCGCGGGCAATTGGATCGAGTCCACCGGAAACATGTCAAAATACTTGCGAGGTGCGTACCAAGGCAGATGCGGCTTGACGAATCCGACCGCCAGGAACAGCGGTTTGTTGTGTTGTTTCTGCAGTTCTTCCGACGCCCAGCTAACCAGCCGATAATCGCCCATCTGGTCGTCAGCCGCATCCAGCGGCCCCCAATCGAAATGCGACATATTCAGTCCACTGACCGACTTGACCGGCGGCTGCGGGTCGCCACCGCGCTGGAAATACTCGTGCCAATCGGTTTTGTGCTCGTTCGCCAGTCCGCCGCCGCCGTGATAGATTTTGCCGCCGCCCAGGACGAGGTAACCCTGCCGCATCAGGAAGCGATTCAACGTCAAGGTATCTTTCAGCGGCTCGCCGTAGGGCTGACCGTTCTGATACACCCCGGTCGTAAACGGCCGCAGGCCGCTCATCAATGCCGCCCGCGATGGGTTGCAGGCCGGGGCGGCACACTGGGCGTTGGCGAACAAGGTGCCGCGGCTGACCAGCCGGTCCAAATGCGGCGTGCTGGCCTGGGGATGCCCGCCCAGGCAACTGGTCCAGTCGTTCAGGTCGTCGATCGCGATAAACAGCACGTCCGGCTTGTCCGCCGCCGCGGCTTCGCCGGCCGCTAACGACGTTGCAAAATGCGCACAACAAAGCACCACCGAAACCAGTCGCCAATTCATGGTCGCATCTTCCTTCTGCAATGGATGTTTTTGACCCTACTTTGCGGCTTGCCCGCGATCGCGTCCTGCCGATTGCCAGACGCTGACGACAAGCGTGACGACGGTCAGCGGAATCACGAACCAGATCATCGCCGCTTGGAACGTGGCCAGGCCAGCGTAGCGGGTGGCGTTCAGGATCAAATACGCCGTGTAGATGCCATAGTAGGCCAGGAACAAGACGCCTTCCCAGCGGCTGATAATTCCGCCCGTGTAGAATATGGGCAAGCAGGCGACGGCGGCGGCGATCATCACGGGGATGTCGAATTCGAGCGCAGCGGCCGAGACCTGGACGCCGCCGGGAGTGACCAGGCTGCTGATCCCAAGGACGGCCAGGATATTGAAAATGTTGCTGCCGACCACGTTGCCGACCGCAATGTCCCGCTCGCCGCGGACGGCGGCCGCGATCGAGGCCGCGACTTCGGGCAATGACGTGCCGACGGCGACCACCGTGAGCCCGATTACCAACTGGCTGACGCCCAACGCCGTGGCGATCGCGACCGCGCCTTGAACCAGCCACCGCGAGCCCAGGACGAGCAGCCCCAGCCCCACGAGGATCAGCGCGAAATCCGCCAGCACCCGCCGCGTGGACAGGGCCGGCCGCGACTCGTCCGGCGCCGCTGCCGCCGCCCGCTCGGCCGCCACCTCTTGCCGGCTGGTCCGAATCAGCCAGCCGATGTAGACCAGCAAGCCGGCGACGAACAAGCCGCCGTCAAGGCGGCTGATCGCACCGTCCCATCCCAGCACCAACGTCAACACGCTGACCACGATCATCACGGGCACGTCCAGCCGCAACAGCTGGTAGGCCACGGCCAGCGGCGTAATCACTGCCGAGATACCCAAGATGAACAGCACGTTGAACAGATTGCTGCCCACCACGTTGCCCACCGACAGATCGGCTTGCCCCGACCAGGCCGCCTGGACGCTGACGGCCAATTCCGGAGAACTCGTGCCAAAGGCCACCACCGTCAAGCCGATCACCAACGGCGACACGCCCACGGTTGCCGCCAGCCGCGAGGCGCCGCGCACCAGCCACTCTGCGCCCACAACCAGAGCTGTCAACCCCAGCAGGAACAGGATCAGCGTCAAGGTATTCATGGATTCGCGTCTCTTGCAGCCGTCGGCAACTCGCGGCACGCGTCGATGCGGCCGCGGCGAAAGCAGTACCAGGAATGAATGACCAGCGTCGCGGCGGTCAGCGGGATCACGAACCAAAGCATGGCGTGCTCGAACGGGGCCAAGGATCCGTTGTGCGTCGCATGCAGGATCAGATAGACGGTATAGGCGATGTAGTAGCCAAAAAACAACCCGCCTTCCCAACGGCTGACCGTGCCGCCGGTATAGAACACCGGCAAGCAGGCAATCGCGACGCCGATCATCACGGGGATGTCGAACTGCAGGGCTTGCGCCGAGACGAGAATGCCGTCGCGGCTGACCAGGCTGCTGATGCCCAGCACCGAGATGATATTGAACGTACAGCTGCCGACCACGTTGCCCACCGCGATATCCCGCTGGCCGCGGATCGCCGCCGCCAGCGTCGTGGCGACCTCGGGCAGCGACGTACCAAGGGCCACGACCGTCAGGCCGATCAGCAGTTCGCTGACCCCCAAAAAGGTCGCCAACGCGACCGCGCCGTCGACCAGCCAGCGGGACCCGAGAACCAGCAAGCCCAGCCCGGCCAAGACAAACACGACGTCCCAGACGATCTGGCCCAAGCGGCTGCCGATCACAGCGGCCAACGGCTGATCGGGGTTCGCTGCCCGTTCTGCCGCCCGTTCCGCGGCCCGCTCTGCAGCGACTTCGCGCCGACTCTTGCGGATTAGGAATACGGTATAACCCACCAGGACTGAAACGAAGAATACGCCATCCCAGCGGCCGATTCGGCCGTCCAGGCCAAAGACCAGGGTCAGAATCGACAGCCCGATCATCAGGGGCACGTCGAGCCACAGCAGCTGGCGGGCGACGGTCAGCGGGATGATCAGTGCGGAAACCCCCAGGATCAGCAACACATTCATGATATTGCTGCCCACGACGTTGCCCACCGCCAGATCGGCTTGGTCCAGCCACGACGCTTGGACACTGACCGCCAGTTCGGGCGCACTGGTGCCGTAGGCGACAACCGTCAGCCCGATCACCAGCGGCGAGATCCCCAACACCTCCGCCAAATGCGCCGCCCCGCGCACCAACAATTCGGCACCCACAACCAACGCGACCATTCCGGCCACGAAGAACACCAGCATCAACGAAGTCATACCGCGTAAACCTCGCCCAAAGGCCGGAAAGCTGCCCATCGAATGCGTGACCACCGAAGCTCGATCGCAGCCAGCCAGTCGCCGGACCAGCCGAATGCACCGGTCTGTTGTCAGATCAAACAAAGCAAAACAAGCATTGTAGCGACGCCGCGCGGTTTACACCACTCCTACAGCACGCCTTTCCCAGAGATCATGGAACGAGCTTTTTCGCTTTTGTCGCACCAGAAACGGCTACTGGCGGTGGAATCGCTGCTGCCAGAGAGCTTTCCATACTCTCCTGCGTGCGGTCCGAGTACTCCGGCGTTGCTTTGCGCGTATCGGGAACTTTCCCCAGCTTCGCGGCGGCTGTTTTGTACGTACCCGTTGCCTTCCGCGTATCGGTGGCTTTCCGCTGGGGCGCCAGTAGTATTTCCCCGCCCAACTACGGGATTCGCCTGATTTCGACTTCGGTGTTCCCGCGGATATAATACCAACAGACATGCGTTCTGGGGCTGGCATGCAGAGAAGGCCCGCTGATGGCCTCACTCGTCTGACGTGTCCCCCAATCCCTTCCTTGCCGTCGAAGGCCAAAGCTGCGTTGTTGCCCGTGGGGTAAAGAGCTGTTCTGTCTGTGGACAGCGGAAAAACCACACGTTTGGTGATGTTTCTGGAGGCAGGCGGTCCCCGATGCATTGCTGCCTGACGCTTAGAATACGCAATTGTCCGGGGTTGCTAACGGATTGTTTGGACGCGTTTTCTTGGAGAGAAAAGATGGTTAGTGATGGGATTACGCGTCTTGTTCGGGCAATCGCCCCGGGTGAATCGTTGCCGGCAAATGATCCTCGATACGTCAATTGTGACGACGTTCGCGGCGTGAGTCTCGTCGACGACTATGTTCGTGCCTTGCGGCGAGCCGATCCAGCCTGTCCGCAAGTCAAGCTCTTTGCCGGGCATCGCGGCATTGGGAAGACCTGCGAACTGAACCGGCTGAAAGGGATTCTCGAATCTCCATGCTCGTCGAAGTCTCACCCGCCGGCGTTTCGGGTGCTCTATATGGATGTCCGGCGAGATGTCGCCCTGAACGATCTCGACTGGCCAGACCTCCTGGTGTTCATGGTCTCTCGGATCCGATTGGGTTTGAGCAAAGCAGGTATTCCAGGGATTGGGCCTGCGAACCCGCCGTTGATAGACGCCTGGAACGCCCTCAAGAAGGTCTTGAAGCCTCACATTCGAGTCGACCATGCCACCGTCGAGACAGGGTTCGACATTCTGGTCGCCGAACTACGAAACCAGGATCAGCTTCGCCCCATGCTTCGGCAACTGATTCAGTGTCACGGCACGCAGTTGGTGGCAGGAATCAATGCTTTTCTGCAGGAAGCCGTCGAGCAGCTCCGAAGGCACCGTAGGACGGACGTCGTGATGATTGTCGATGGCTTGGAACGTCTGCCCCTGCGCGCTCTAGGCGGAGACGAACTCAACACGCATAGTCGGCTCTTCTTCGATCATATCGAACAACTTACCAGCTTTTGCGCGCATACCATTTATTCGGTACCGATATCCCTCTTGTACGATCGTCGCTACGCCGAGCTGGAGCAGACCCTGGGCGAACATCACGCGCCCATGCCGATGATTCGCCTGCACGAGGTCGACGGCGAGCCGAGATCGCCAACGTCCGCAGGGTTGGACCGGTTGTGGGCGATCATCGAAGCGCGTTGCGTCTACGCAAACGTCGACATCGCCGACCTGTTCGAGAGCCGCAGCACGGGCCAGTACCTGTGCGAGATGAGCGGGGGACATCCACGGAACCTGCTGATGTTCCTGCATTCCGCATTAAACAACACGGATACGCTCCCGGTTACGCGTCAGGCTTCGGAATACGCAGTTCGCATCTATGCGAATAGTTTATGCCGTCAGATCCCGGAGGACTATTGGGACAAGCTGCGGCGCTTCGCCAGCCCCCGGACAAACATCGCGAAAGATGAAATGCATCGCCAAATGCTGCTCCTGTTGCACATCTTCGAGTACGTGAACGACAGCCCTTGGTATGAGATCAATCCAGCGATTCGCGCACTTTCCCCACTCTGGTCTTCCAATTGATTCCCAGCAGCTGATCGCTTGCCGATTTCCCATCGCAATCAGACGCGACGCCACAGCCGGCCGTCACGTACGACGTCTGGGCCAGTTGTCAAGCACGTACGTTTTCACTTCGAAGATCTTTCTCCAAGCCGCTTGGCGACGGGGCGACAACTTGCCAGAATAGGGCAGGATCAATTGTTTTGCCAATTTCGAGTTTGTTACCTGAGCGGAAGGAGTGAGTTTGTGATGAAGTCCACGATCGTTGCTGCCATCGCGGTTCTTGCCTCGTTGTGCCTGGGGACGAGCGCCGAATTGTCGGGCGCCGAGTATCTGAGCGGAATCCAATGGGCCGAACCGGCCCTCGTCGATCCGGGGGCGCCGGGCGGAGCGCCGTCCGATGCCGTGGTGCTGTTCAACGGCACCGATATGTCCAAATGGAACAACGCCGAACAATGGACGGTCAAGGATGGGTATGTCGTGGCCGGTCCGGGAGCCCCGACCAGCCAAGACGTCTTTGGCGATTGCCAGGTCCATCTCGAATGGGCGTCAGCCGAGCCAGCCCAAGGCAGCGGCCAGGGACGCAGCAACAGCGGCCTGTTCCTGATGGGACGGTACGAGCTGCAAATCCTCGATTCTTACAACAACGAAACCTATTTCGACGGCCAGTGCGGGGCGATTTACAAACAGCATCCTCCGCTGGTCAACGCCAGCCGCAAACCGGGCGAGTGGCAGACGTATGACATTATCTGGAAAGGTCCGCGTTTCGATGACGAGGGCAAGTTGGTCAGCCCAGCGTTCATCACGGTGCTGCACAACGGCGTGCTGATCCAGAACCACTTCGAGTTGCTGGGCGACACGCCGTTCCATCGGGCGCCCGAATACAAGTCGCATCCCGACAAAGGCCCGATCAGCCTGCAGTACCACGGCGACCCGGTGCGGTTCCGCAACATCTGGGTCCGCGAACTGAAGGAACTGGAGAGCGAGCGGGTGGCGGAACCGACGATCAAGAAGTAGGAATGGGTGTGGGGCCGCCGCCGGATCGCGGCGTGGCCCCGCATGGACGGCGGAACCGACAATCAAGAAGTAAGAATCGGTGTGGGAGCGACGCCGATCAAACGGATCGGTGTCGGTGCTCTGGCGCTGGTTCTCTGCGTTTTGTTTGGTCGTGAGGGAAAGGCTCAGACGTACAGAATTCAATTTTGCCTGGCAAGCCGTTACCGTTTATGGGATACTCGGCGCCAGGCAAAATTGAATTCTGTACGTCTGAGCCCCGGAAGCGAACCCCGGAATCGTCCCATGAAAACCAGCGGCTGTCTGTTGCTGTTCGGCTTGTTTGCGCTGGCCCGAGCGGCTGTCTTTCCCGGCGCGTTGCTCGCTGCCGAAGCCGCTCCGCCTGGTCAATCGCTGTACCAGACGCTGTGCGCCGACTGTCACGGCTTGCAAGGCCAAGGCGTTGCCGGGGCCTACGACGACGCCTTGACGGGCGGCGTTTCGCTGCAGGAACTGACCAAGTACATCAACGACACGATGCCGCAGGATGAAGCGGACCAGTGCGTGGGCGACGATGCCAAGCAGGTGGCGAGGTACATTTTCGAGACGTTCTATTCGGACGCGGAACGCGAGCGTCACAAACCGCCGCGCATCGAACTGGCGCATTTGACCGTGAGGCAGTACCAGAACGCCGCCGCCGATTTGGTCGGCAGTTTTTTGGGCGAAGGCCGCTGGGACGAGCAACGCGGCTTAAAAGGCCAATACTACGACGCGCGGAATTTCCGCCGCGACAAGCGGGTGATCGAGCGGATCGACCCGCAGGTCGATTTTGCCTTCGGACCCGACAGCCCCGATCCGGCCACGATCGGCAAGGACGAATTCGCTATTCAATGGCAGGGCGGGCTGTTCGTCGAGGAAACGGGGGAATACGAGTTCTGCCTGCGAGCCGACAACGGGGCCCGGCTATGGGTCAACGACATGCAAAAGCCGTTGATCGACGCTTGGGTCAAATCGGGCGATGACCCGGATCACGTGGAAACGATCCGCCTGTTGGGCGGCCGCGTGGTCCCGATCCGGCTGGACTATTCCAAGTTCCAGAGCAAGACGGCCACCGTGGCCCTGCTGTGGCAGCCTCCGCATCGCGTCCGCAGCGTGATCCCGCAGCGTCATCTATCGCCCCACGGGTTCCCGACGGTGTTGGTGGTCGATACGCCATTCCCCGCCGACGACAGCAGCGTGGGCTACGAGCGGGGGGCGTTTGTTTCCGCCGCCTGGACACAGGCCACGACGGAAGCGGCCCTCGAGATCGCGGGCAAGGTCGCCGATAACCTGGCCGCGCTGGCCAACTGCAAAGACGACGCCCCCGACCGGGCCACGCGGCTGAAGGAGTTTTGTGCGCGGTTCGTCGAACGGGCCTTTCGCCGGCCGCTGACGGACGAGCAGAAGCAGTTTTTTATCGACAGTCATTTCGAGCGGGCTCGCGATCTGGACACCGCGGTCAAGACGGTGGTACTGCTGGCGCTCAAGTCGCCCCGTTTCCTGTACCTGGGATTAGGCAGCGATCCGCCGGACGATTACGAGGTGGCCTCGCGGCTGGCGTTTGGACTTTGGGATTCGCTGCCCGATCAGGCTCTGTTGCAAGCCGCGTCGCAAGGCCAGTTGCGGACGCAGGAGCAGGTGGCCGCCCAGGCCGAACGGATGATGGCCAATCTGCGCACCCGGTCGAAAGTCCGTTACTTCTTCCAGAAGTGGCTGCCGGTCGAACGGTCTTACGATGTTTCCAAGGATCCGCAGTTGTTCCCCGGTTTTGACCGCACGGTGGCAGCCGACGCGTCGGTGTCCCTGGATTTATTCCTGGACGACGTCGTGTGGAGCCCGGCGTCGGATTTCCGCCAGTTGCTGTTGAGCAACAGTCTGTTTGTAAACCGGCGGCTGGCGAGTTTTTATGGACTTGCAACGCCGGAGGGCGACGGTTTTCACAAAGTCGCTTACGATCCGGACCAGCAAGTCGGCGTTTTGACACATCCCAATCTGATGTTGGGTTTGGCCTATCACAAGTCCAGTTCGCCGATCCATCGGGGCGTGTTTCTCGTCCGCGGCGTGCTGGGCAGGGCGCTCAAGCCGCCGCCGATCGCCGTGGCCCCGCAGGACGAAGGAGCCCATCCGCATTTGACCACTCGCGAGCGGGTGGCCTTGCAGACCAACGCCGAATCCTGCCAGAATTGCCACGCGCTGATCAATCCGCTCGGGTTCACGTTGGAAAACTACGACGCCGTGGGACGATTCCGTGCCGTCGAACGCGACAGGCCCATCGACGCCAGCGGATATTACCGCACGCTGCGCGGCGAGGAGATCAAGTTTCAGGGCCCCCGCGAACTGGCCGAGTTCCTCGCCCGCAGCGACGAAGTCCACCGCAGTTTCACCGAGCAACTGTTTCACCAGTTCGTCAAACAGCCGGTCAGTGCGTATGGCGACGACCGGCTGGAAACGTTGACCACCGTGTTTGCTGCGGTAGAATTCAACATTCAAAAACTGTTGGTCGAGATGATGAAAGTGTCGGCATTGCAGCCACGAAAAGGATGACCAATGACCACTCAATCAACCCGCCGTGATTTCGTCCGCGACCTGGGGCTGACTGCGGCAGCCCTGCCTTTTGTCGGGAACCTACCCAGCTTGGCTCGGGCAGACACCGCCGGGCGAAAGCAACGGCTGGTGATTGTGTTCACTCCCAACGGGATTGTGCCGAGCACGTTCTGGCCCGACGAGACGGGCGACCAGTTCGCACTGAAGGAAACTCTCCAGCCCCTGGAACCATTTCAAGACCGTCTGCTGGTCCTGCGCGGCGTGTCGAACCGGGTCCGGGGCGACGGCGACAGCCACATGCGCGGGATGAGCTGCCTGCTGACCGGAATCGAGCTGTTTCCGGGCAATATCCAAGGCGGCTCGCACACGCCGGCCGGCTGGGCCAGCGGTATTTCCATCGACCAGGAGATCAAGGACTTTCTGCAGAGCCGTCCCGAAACGCGAACGCGATTCGGCGGGCTCGAGTTCGGCGTCGTGGTCCCGAATCGCGCGGATCCCTGGACGCGAATGGTCTATGCCGGCCCCAACAAGCCCGTGGCTCCGATCGACGATCCCTACCAGATGCTGGCCAAGATGTACGGGCGGGTCCAGGATCGGGAGAGCTTGACCAGCATTCTGGACGCCGTGCAGGAAGATCTGCGCACGGTCCGCGCGGCCCTCAGCACGGAGGATCGGCAACTGTTGGCCGAACACGAATCCTTCGTTCGCCAGTTGGAAAAGGACTTGCAGACGGACAGCAGCAGCCCCGCGCGGCCGCAGCCGCCCGAGCTGGAAGCCGGCGTCAAGAACGCCAACGACAACATGCCGTTGCTCAGTCGCCTGCAGATCGACCTGTTGGTAAACGGCTTGCGCACGGACATGGCGCGGGTGGCGACACTGCAGTACACGAATTCCGTCGGACAAGCGCGGATGCGCTGGATCGGCATCGAGGAGAACCATCACGAGCTGTCGCACGAGCCCGACAGCAACACCAAGGCGCAGGAACAGTTGACCAAGATCAACCGCTGGTTCTGCGACCAGTTGGCGTACCTGGTCCGCCGCCTGCAGGAGACCCCGGAACCCGGCGGAGCCGGCAGCTTGCTCGACAACACGCTGGTCGTATGGACCAACGAGTTGGGCAAAGGCAACTCGCACACGCTGGACAACATCCCGTTCGTGCTGGTCGGCAGCGCTCCCGGCTTCCGCATGGGCCGCTCGGTCCGCTATCCCAACGTCCCTCACAACCGCTTGCTGCTGGCCTTGGCCCACGCCTTCGAACACCGCCTGGTGACCTTTGGAAAACCCGAATTGTGCAGCGACGGCGTGCTGGCCGATTTGGCGTAAACGCCTCTGCGGCCCAATCGCCGGTTCGATGATGCAGATCGGGGGGCAAGACCGTTCGGCGGAATCGGTCGTGTCAGCCGACGGGCTCGCGGATGTCGCCGACGAGTCGGCCGCAACCGTACGGCTCCCGAGGAACACGTCAAACGATCGCCGACAAAACGATCGCCAACAAAACGATCGCCAACGGGGATTGACATCGTGCCCGGCGAGCGACAGACTCTTCTTATGGATTGTTTCGCTGCGGCAGTTGGCTACGCATGCAAAGATATCAAGTTGGTTCCTGATGCTTGTCTCATGCCACTTTCGTGAGGTCACCCAGATTCTTCAGGCGGCTCCGGGGCGTCAGCGGCTTCGGGCCGCGGCTTGGATACCCGCCATCGTCACGCTTCTGCTGGCCTGCCTTGCCTGCGCCGTGGACGTCGCGGCCGCAACGCCGCCGGTCCGCGTCATCCGCTCCGGCTGCGAAGTCGACTATCCGCCCTTCTGTTTCGTCGACGAGCATGGCGCGGCAACCGGGTTCTCGGTGGAACTGATGCAGGCTGCGGCGCGGACGATGGGACGCGAGGTCCGCTTTCACATCGGGTCTTGGAGCGAGGTCAAAGGTCTGCTGGAACGGAGCGAGATTGACGCCCTGCCGCTGGTCGGCCGCACGCCGGAGCGGGAACCCCTGTTCGAGTTCACCTTTCCCTACATGTCCCTGCATGGTGCCATTGTGGTCCGGGCCGAAACCAGCGGGATCGGGAACCTGGACGACCTCCGCGGCCGGCGAGTCGCCGTGATGAAGGGCGACAACGCCGAGGAGTTCCTGCGGCGCGAGGAGCGGGGGATCGAGATCCACACGACGTCGACATTCGAGGAGGCTCTTCATCAACTTTCTGCCGGCCGTCACGATGCCGTGGTCATTCAACGGCTGGTGGCGATGCGTGTACTCCAACAGACCCCCATGGCAAACCTGCGGATTCTGTCCGAGCCGATTGAAGGATTCCGCCAGGACTTCTGTTTTGCGGTCAAGCGGGAAGACCGGGAGAATCTGGCCCTGCTGAACGAAGGCCTGTCGCTGGTGATGGCGGATGGAACCTACCGCAGGTTGCATGCCAAGTGGTTTGCGGCCTTGGAATTACCCGCCACGCGCCGCCTCGTGATCGGCGGAGATCATGGTTATCCGCCCTATGAATACCTGGATTGGCAGGGCCGCCCTGCCGGCTATAACGTCGACCTCACGCGGGCCATCGCCCGGGAAATGGGCCTGAACATCGAGATTCGCCTCGGCCCCTGGACGGACATCCTGCGAGGGCTGGAAACCGGCGAGATCGACGTCGTTCAGGGCATGTTCTTCTCCCCCGAGCGGGACAAGAGATTCGACTTCGGCCCAACCCATGCGATGAACCATTACGTTGGCGTGATCCGCCGAGGCCAAGGCACGCCGCCCGCCAATCTCGCCGACTTGGCCGGCAAACGCATTGTGGTGCAGCAAGGCGACGTGCTCTATGATTTCTTGATCGAGAACGGTCTGGAATCACAGGTCTCCGTGGTCGACAGCCAAGAAGCGGTGCTTCGAGAGGTGGCTGAGGGGAACTTCGATTGTGGTGTGATCGTCCGGATTAGCGCCCTGCACCTGATTCAGACGCACGGCTGGAAGAACTTGGAACTGGGCCAGCGTCCTGTCCTGACGACGGAATACTGCTACGCCGTGTCGAGCGGTCAGCAGGCCCTTTTGACGCAGTTCAGCGAAGGCCTCCGAGTGCTGCGCGAGAGCGGCGAATATCGGCAGATCTATGACAAATGGCTCGGCGTCTACGAAGAATCGCCCCTTCGCCTGGCGACGATTCTGCGATACGTCGCGATGGTCGCCGGGCCCCTGCTGCTGTTGGTGGTAGCATCCGTCCTGTGGTCGTGGTCCTTGAGCCGCGAGGTGGCGCGGCGGACGGCCGAATTACGACAGAGCCAGGAGACCCAACTGGGGCAAGCGACCCGTTTGCAGCAAACCCAAAAGATGGAGTCCATCGGCAAGTTGGCCGGCGGCGTGGCTCACGACTTTAACAACCTGCTGTCCGTGATCCTCGGCTACGTCGGGCTGGCACAGGCCGAAGTCCGCCGGGACGAGCCGCTGTACGAGATGCTGCTGGAGATCAAGAATGCCGGCGAGCGCGCCGCGACGCTCACGCGCCAGCTGCTGGCATTCAGCCGCAAACAGGTCTTGCAGCCCGTGCCGTTCGACGTGAACCAGGTGGTGTCCGACATCGAGAAGATGCTGCGACGAATCCTGGGCGAAGACATTGCCTTGCAGGTGACGCTCGCCCCCGGCCTGGACCCGATCCTGGCCGATCCTAGCCAGATCGAGCAGGTGATTATGAATCTGGCGATCAACGCCCGCGACGCCATGCCAACGGGAGGCCAGCTGACCATCGAGACCACCAGCGTCGTGATCGACCAGCGGATGGTGTCGCGTTACCTGGACCTCGCCCCCGGACGCTACGTGCTGCTGGCCGTCACCGACACCGGCATGGGCATGGACACCGCGACGCTGGACCGGCTGTTCGAACCCTTTTTCACCACCAAAGAGATGGGCAAGGGAACGGGCCTGGGATTGGCGACGGTATACGGCATCCTCAAACAGACGGGCGGCGCGATCGACATTATCAGCGAGCTTGGCCAAGGGACGACGTGCAAGGTCTACCTGCCGCCTACGGACCCCGCATCGCTGGTGATCGCCGAACCCGGGGAGGAAGCCATCGTCCGAGGCCGGGGCGAGCGAATCCTGGTGGTCGAAGACGAAGCAGCCCTCCGCGTTCTGCTGAACACGACGCTGACGGCCTGGGGCTATCGTGTAACCCTGGCGGCCGATGCCGAACAGGCCCTGGCGGCGTTCACGGAGATGGCAGGCCAAGTCGATCTGGTCCTGTCCGACGTGATCATGCCCGGGATCAACGGCAAGGTGTTGGCCGAGCAACTGCGGAACATCCGGCCGGACCTGAAAGTGCTCTTCATGTCGGGCTACATGGATAACGTGATCCTCTATCAAGGGGGCTTCGATTCCGACACACCGTTCATCGAGAAGCCCTTCCGCTGGGGCGATCTGTCGTCAGAACTCGCGGCCCTGTTGCAAGACGGAAAGCCCCGGGTGCCCACGAAAGTGAGCATCTTGATGATCGACGACGAGGAAACCCTCCGCGATCTTGTAAGCTGGACGTGCAGGAAACGGGGGCACGACTTCGTCGGCGTCGGCAACATCGCTGCGGCCCTCGAAGTGCTGGCTGCCAAGTCCTTTGACATACTGCTGGTCGACATGAACCTCCGGGGGCAAGATGGCGCTGATGCGCTGCGCGAAATCCGCGCCGCAGGCCATGCCTCGCCCGCCGTGATCTTCTCGGGCGACACAAGCACCGTCGACATGAACGTGCTGCGTCCGCTGGGAGCGTTGGCCTGTGTGGAAAAGTCGGGGGATATGAAACCGCTGATGCAGGTGATCGAGGACGTGATAAACCGTGAGGCCTGTTGAACCGCTCACGGCACGCGCGCTCGCGTCATACCGCACGCGGTTGAAAATGAGCGGCAACGGCGTGCGGTAGAAACGCTCGGCAGCTGGCGTTCACTGCTGGTGCGAAACGGGGGCAATTCCCGCCGCGAAAGGGGGAACGGCCGGAGGGGGATTGGTTCCGGGAAGCTTGCCGGCCACCGTCTCGAGGCTGGCGGCGCCCTGTTGCGCGGGTTTCAAATTCGGGTCCAGTGCCAAGGCCCGTCGATAGTGCGCGCGGGCCTCGTCCCAACGCTCGGCCAGCGACAGGGCCAAGGCCACGTTGGCGTGCGCCTCGGCTTCGCTGCAGCCGGCTTTGGCAAAGGCGTCAAACGCCTCCGCTTCGCGGCCGGTTCGCGTCAGCAACAGCCCCAGGTTGTTGTGGGCTCGCCGCAAGTCCGGTTCCAACGCTACCGCGCGACGCAATTGCTCCTCGGCGTCCTGCCAACGCTGCTGCAGATAGTAGCTGTAGCCCAAATCGCAGTATGCCTCGGCGTTCTCCGGAGCCAGACGCAGGGCCTTCTGATAATACGCTTCGGCCGCCCGGCACTCGCCTTTGCGATCGTGCAGCAGCGCCAAGCAATGGTGTACGTCGGCCCGCTTCGGCGACGTTTTGACAAGTTCCAGATAGATCTTCTTGGCTTCGTCCGTGCGGCCTTGACGTTCCAGTCCGCGGGCAAAGGCCATTTGGATCTCCGCCTTTTGATCCGACGTCAAAGGTTTCGTGGTCGGCGGCAAGGGCGGCGGCGGGCGCTGCCCGACCGAGGCCGTCTTGGACCAAGGCAACCGGAAGCTGGAAAGACCACTGGGCGACTGGCAGCCGCCGAGCGAGGCGAGCAAGCATACCAGCACAATCGGCCGATGGTAGGGCGTCGACGGGATCATCGTTGGACCTCAGTGTCTTGAGTGGAAACCGTGATTCTGCAACAGGGCGCGCGGCGACCGAATCGTTCGCTCCACCGAGCAAGCGGGCTGTCGATCGTGTGCGTTAAATCCGTGGGTTGTGAGCGGCAAGACGCTAGCCCAGTGCCGCTTACTTTGGGACCATTGGGGGCGTTTTCGTTAGCGGAGCGGCGCAAGCCGCCCGGTTTTACGACTGAAATACCGGACGGCTCGCGCCGTGCCGCTACAAAGTAAGTGGCATTGGGCGCTAGCCGCCGGTTCTGGACGTCACCGGCGGCTAGCGCCTTGCCGCTCAATGGCACGTGGGCTAAGCTTCCAGCTTGCCGAGGCTGCCTCTTTTCAATTGGCGATTCTGCTTCCGTTGCCCATTTCGCAGGCTGGAAGCTTACGCCACAACGGAATCAACAGCCCCCAAGCTCGGTGGAGACGGTCTTCTACGGGCTCGCCCCGTTCCCGGCGCCACCGCCCATGCCGCCGCCGGCCGCACCGCCGGCTCCACCGCCCGTTGAGGTTCCTCCGCCGGAACGAACCTGATTCAGGAATCGCGTGTTCCACATCCGCGTTTCGTCGCCAAAGGGCGCGGAAACCGTTGTTACACCGATCACTACATGGGCCGGGGCACCGGCCTCCTCCAGCAGTCTCGTGACATGCTCGCGGCGAGCGGCGTCCAATTCCGGTATCCCGGTCGTCTCGATCACCAGGGCATGATGCATCCAAGCAGGAAACTCGCGGGCCAATTCGTACAGCCGTTTGCGTCCGGCGGGATTGAGTGCCGCCGACTCGTCGCAGAAATCGTAGCGGTACAGCCACAGCCGCGCCATCCAGCCGCTGCACAGCTGAGCCCGTTGCGCCATGCGCACGCGAGCGCCGAAGGGGACTTCCTCGAACTCCTCGGGATAACCCCAATGGGAATATTGCAAAGCCGGTTTGGCGCGGTACAGCCACCAGGCACGAATGCCCGATTCCGCAGGGCGGTCGCCCGGGCAGCAGGCCGAGGTGTACGGCGAGCCGTTGTCGGCATAGCCTTCGGCAGGCAGCGGTTCAGGCGGGGCAAGCGGCGTGCTGTCTGCGGGCTGGGCCCAGGCAGCGCAGGCCGCACACGACCAGCAACCCAGGATTATCCACCAACGTGTGGTTTGGTTTCGCATGATCACGTTCTCCGATCAGTTCGGGCGGGCATTTCGGGGGAAAGCGGATTTGCCACGAAACACACGAATGCCACGGTTACGGTTTGACGCTCGTCAGCAATCGTCATTCTCCAACCTCATTCGTGTGATTCGTGTGATTCGTGGTTCATGGCGGCGTCGTGTTTGCAGGTCAGGCGGGAAAGCCTGACCTACGCGGTCCAGTCAGGCGGGAAGGCCTGACGTACGCGGTCTTACTCGCACGGGGACAGTCCGACCGGTCCGGAAACCGAGCGGCTTTCCAGGTGCATCAACCGCCGCAGGTTCCAGGGGTCGTCCCAGGTCCGCGTGGGGTGAAAGTCGCGGCCCGTGCGGCCCTCGATACGGTTCAGCAAGTAGAACTCCAAATCGTTCGGGTCCTTGAGCTCCTCGCCGGGCAAACAGGGCACGTCTTCCGGGTTCATCGGCGCGACTAGGTAGGGCGTTACTAGGATAAGCAACTCTTTTTCCTGACGCTGGTGGGTCGTATTGCTGAAGAAGGGACCGATGTATGGCAGATCCCCCAATCCAGGGATGCGTTTGGTATTCGCCTCGACGGACATCCGAAGCAATCCGGCGATCGCCAAGCTTTGGCCTTGACGCATCTCGACCGTGGTTGAGGCGCGACGGGTATTGATCCCAGGGACAAAGTAACCGTCCACCTCGACCGCGTTGGTCAAATCGGGGGAACTCTCCTCGGAGTCGACGGTCAACCGGACCGTTTCATCTTCGAGCACGTAGGGTTCAAACTCGAGTTGGACGCCGAACTTCTTGAACTCGATCGTGATCGTCGTGCCACCGCCGGAGTTTTGCGGGACGGGAACAGGGAACTCGCCGCCCGCCAGGAAATTGGCTTTCTGGCCGCTTAATGCCACCAAGTTCGGTTCCGCGAGGACTGACAGCAACTGATTGGTTCTCAAGACGCGAAGCGCGAAATCCAAATCGGCCGAGGGAAACACGCCCGTCACCGTGGGGGCTCCGCCCCTGACTCCGCCCCCGATGAACGTTTCCAGCACGTTCCCCGTCCCGAACTCAAATCTCCAGTCCGCCCCGACCTGCCGCAACGCCGTGCGGTTCAGTTCCGCGATCCGCACCTGTAGCATGACCTGCTGTACGCCCGGCACCCGCAACAGATTGATGATCTGCGGCGACACGAAGGAGCCCTCGACCTGGGGCTTTCCGCCCGGCTCCGGGACCGCCGTAGCGGGCCTCGCCGGTTCGTCGCCCGCGCCAGCCGCCGGTTGCCCAGTCCTGCCCTCGGCTGTCGGGACGCCGGTCGTTGGATCCGGCGGCGCAGGCCTGCGCCCGCCAAGTGCCGGTCGGCCCGTCCCTGCGGATTCCGTGCCTTCGGTCGCCGACGGCACCTGGACCGAAGCCAGATACACTTCCAACGTCTGCAGGATCTGATCGACCTGGCGAATGCTGCGAGCCTGGCCTTCCACGGCCAGATGCTCGCGGATCTGAAACAGCCGCAGCTGGGCATCGGGAAAGACTTGTTTCAATTGCGCTTGCAGCAAGGCCAAATCATAAACCACGTGGACCTCGAAGCTAAACGCTTGACCGTCCGGTGTCACGAACGACAGATCGGTCACGCCGGCGCGGCGACCGGTGATGCGTAACATGCGAGGATTCGGCAGGATATCAAAATCGATCACCGTCGGATCGCCCACGGCAATCACCCCGGTTCCCCGCTCGTCCGCCATGTCCGCTTTGAGCGTCAGCAGCCGCGCCTGGCCGACGACCACCTCGATCACGGCGTCGTTCCGGCTCATCGGCCCGACGAAGGACGCGATCGGTGCCGCGGCCGGATCGGCTCCGGCCGGCCATCGCTGGTCCGCCGCCGGCCCTTCGGCAGGCCGTGGCGGCGCCGCCGGCACGGTGGGAATCCTGGCCGGTTGCGGGTAGGACGCCGCCGGCGCCCCGCGCGGCAACGGCACGGCCTCGACGTGCTGCTGGGCGTTGGCGCATACGGCCCAATCGAGCAGGAACAACATCGCCAAGCCAGCGTTGATAGCGATTCTCCAGGCGTTACCGCCCCGTTTCGTGGTATGGCAAATACTCATGGCACATCCGATGCAAGCAGGGAAAACGTCACAACGCCATTAAACCATCGGGCAGGCCGAACTGGTCTTTCCAGCAATTCCGGTCGCTGTGGAAGAATCGGCACAGGCAGAATATCTTGCCGCCATCGCGAAAAGAGCACCCCTTCCAAGCGCAAACTCCTGGATGACACCCAAGCGCCAACGTCTCGTTACCACCCCGCTCGAAGAACAACCATCCTGCCTCGCGGTAATCTGCCCACCGTTCTCGTCCAAAGTACCGTATCCTGCGGTTTTCTCTCGCGGACACGACCCTCGAGGCCCCCCGTCGGCTCGAGACCACGTTTTTGGCACGACAGTTGCAAAATACCGCGCGGCTTTCGGCCAAACCTGGACCGACAGCCGCTAGCATCTCGCAATGTTCCGATCGAGGCCACTCTTATCGAATTCAGGAGGCTGACCATGGGGAGAGGTTCGAGAACCTGCGGCATTTTCTGGTTGATCCTGCTGACCGCGATGGCTGTATCGTCTGCCGGTGTCGTGTTTTGCGCCGACGAACAAACGCCCGCGGCGCCCGCCCTGGTCGGCTGGGGCTTGGATCTGTTCGGCGAGACCGCCGTCCCTGACGGTAACGACTTTCTATCCGTTGCGGCGGGCGAATTCTACAGCGTGGCTCTGCGTTCGGACGGCTCGTTGACCGGCTGGGGATTCAACCAATACGGCCAGACGAACGTTCCCGGCGGCAACGACTTCGTCGCTGTGGCGTCGGGATACGCCCACGGTTTGGCCCTGCGCGCGGACGGATCGCTGGTCGCCTGGGGTGGCCAGACCAACGTCCCCGCCGGCAATGACTTTGTGGCCGTCGCGGCAGGCGGATCCCACAGTTTGGCCTTGCGTGCGGACGGTTCGTTGGTCGGTTGGGGACTCAACCAGTCCGGCCAAACGGACGTTCCCGGCGGCAACGGCTTTGTGGCCATCGCAGCGGGGTGGTCGCACAGTCTGGCCCTGCGTGCAAACGGCTCGCTGGTCGGCTGGGGTGCCAATGCGGATGGCCAGACGGACGTTCCCATCGGCAACGACTTTGTGGCCATAACGGCGGGGTATTTCCACAGTCTGGCCCTGCGTACGGACGGCTCGCTGGTCGCTTGGGGAGCGAACGGATTCGGCCAGTGCGACGTTCCTCAGGGCCAACATTTCACTGCCTTGGCGGCGGGATACGGCCACAGTCTGGCTCTGCGTGCGGACGGCTCGCTGGCCGCCTGGGGATGGAATGCTTTCGGCCAGTGCGACGTTCCCGAGGGCAACGACTTCGTGGCCTTGGCGGCGGGAACCGCCCACAACCTGGCGATCCGGTCGGCAAACAACAACCAACCTCCGCTGGTCGAGGTGACCACGGATGTGGTTTCACTCAGGCCGGCGAATCACGCGATGGTGCCGGTGACAATCTCCGCCTTGGCCCTGGATGACTGCACTGCGCCCGAGGATCTGCCGGTCTTGTGTCGGATCTCGAGCAGCCAGCCCGACGACAGCAACGGCAGCGGCCGACACGTCGGCGACGTCGCTGGCCAGGACGGCTTCACCGCGCCGGTGGACATCGACTTGGAACACGTCGGTGATGGCAGATACGAGGCCACGATCGTGTTGCGCGCCGAGCGGGACGGCAGCGACCGGAGCGGCCGCGTCTATTCAGTTGTCGTCGAGGCCTGGGACATGAGCGGCAATTCAAGTTCCGCCTCGTGCGCCGTGGTCGTGCCGCACAGCCAGGCAAAGGGACCAGGAACGAAGTAATGCATCGGCAAAACAGCATGCTCCGTGACGTGTGGTTGGGGAATCGCGATCAGCCGTCGGATGGTTGCCAAACGAGGACCGGTTCCTGACACACTCGTCATCTTTTCGGCAACGAAGCCTCTGCCGCGTAGAGGCTACGGATCCTAGCCGTGGGTTTCAACCCACGGAGGTCCATGACGAGCGTCGGGACAAGTCGCGTGGCGACGATTGAAACCATGCCGCGACACGCTCGTCGGATCAACCGTTGCTACGCGACGGAGGCATCCTCACGAAACATCCACCGTGGGTTGGCCCCACGGCTAGGATCAAGCCGTCGCTACGCGACCAGAATTCCGTCCTTGCAGCGAGGCCCACATCGCGGGCGTTAATCTCGGGCACGCCACACGCCTCGTGCCGTGGCGATGGCAATCCCGCGTCAACGGCCCTTGTCCGTTGGCCCCCTGAACAGCCTGTCAAACCATCCCCTGCTTTTTGCAGTGTCATGGCGAACCGTCCCATTTCAATAACAGCATGCCAAATTTGTCCGATTCCGAACGTTCTTGATCCGGCATAGTAACCGGTCGGTACTCTTGCCATAGCCATGCCCAAAGATTCTGGGCGTATCCATGTCCAAATTGCCCGACGCCATATTCCGAAGTATCCCGATTGATCAACAGGACATAGTCTGGAGGCTGACGCTGGTAGCTGTCCAAGATGACGTCTTCCGAATACATCAAGACTTCGGGAGGCATCAAGACGATGTATGGCGTCGAATTCCGTCTTTGGGCAAGAAAGTTCAAGAGCGCCCCCTCTGGCCAGACGGCAAGTGTGTCCTCCTCCTTGAGCCGTGCTTGGATCTCCGCCAGCGTCGAATTGATTATCACTGCCCGTTCGTGGCACGCCCGAAATAACGGCGTGTTGTTAACCATTACCATTGCGTCCCGGGCAGAAATCAATCGAGCCATCTGGACAAAGTAAAAGACATTGAAACTGAGGAAGAAGAAGATGCACCAAGCACAGAATCGTTGAACTGAACCATTCCTAATAGCCACCTGTTGTGCTACCCACCAAGCGGCGGAAACCACAGTCAGCGTCGCGGGCATCGCCAAGGCGAAGCCATAGCCCGAAATCCTGCCACAGAGAGGAATTTTCGCTAGCATTAACAGTGCAAACACCATGCAGGCCAATATGATCGAGCGTCTGGCGAGCCCACCACGCGGGAAGGGTTTTCGCATTTGACGGAGCGTGCCTCCGATCACGCACAAGACCCAAACGGGCAGCGTTGAATACACCAAAATCGCCATCAAGGGGATACTTGTGCGAAACGTAACGGTGACCACATAGAAGAGCACGACCGTCAGAATAAGGAGGCACAAATCGACGGTCTTCTTCTCGGAAGCCTTCTGCCTAAACGACTCGCGCCAAGCAAATCGAAGAGCTAGAAGCTGAATGGCCAGCCAAAATGCTATCGTCATCAATCTCGCAGTCGGAGCATCCCAACCTGCACCGCGCCGATAGAACTTGAGATCGGTGATGCGTTTGTCGAACACGTGGGTCCAACCACCCAACATGCCCTGCCATGCGTCATGCCATGACAGATTTGAACGTAACAAGATGGCCGCGGTGGCGATAACTATCGTGGCCCCGACCAGCATCGCAAGACATAGCTGCACCACCCGTTTCAGTTGCGAAGGTCGGCATATAGTCGTCGTAGCTAGTCCTGTCCCGCAGGCTGCAGCCAGAGCCAAGAACGGCTCTGGTTTTGTGAGGAACACCAACCCCAACAGGGCTCCGGTTGCTAGGCCCCAACTACCCCGACGCGAGGCGAGCGTACGATACATGGACAGCAGGCACAGAAGGGATAGCAACATTCCGTGCGTCAGCTCGTGCGAGTAGGGCGCCAAGTAGTTGAAGTTCGCCACAGACTCATATTGCGCAAACCCAAACAGCGCCTGGTACACGGTGACACAAAGCAGTCCACACCGTAAGCTGGTGAGCAGGTTGACCAAGACGCAAATCGCAGTGGCGATCAATATATGACAAACGTAGTTCGCCATCAAAATCGAGTTGACCGAGGGACCCAAGAGCCGGAATACCCCAAGGTTAATATAGGGACTAAGCGGTCCGTTGAAATAGGCAACGTCGCGGTACAGGTGATCGCCCTCAAACAATCTCCACGGCACGTAGACCTCCCGCCCAAAGTCTACGATCGGATCCGCCCACGTCCGCCAAGTCCAAACTACCATTACGGCCTCGATACTCACAATCACTGCAAGCATCAGGACTATTCCGCGCCGTCGCGAATCTGTCCCACACCTTAACCTCCCACGACAATCTGAACGCCGCCAGAGACCTGCGATTGGTTGCATTGCAGCAGAGATCCCGGCCATCACTTCGCTTCCTCTCACCACCCGGTGACGTCTTTCGAAAAATCATGTTTCGCCCGATCATCGTCATGGGGCTGTTGTCGCAGGTTATGCCCCGGCCAACCGATGGGCACGCTTACAGGTCATAACTCGCGTTGAAGATCCCCATCGACAATAGCCCATGTCGTGTGGTAGCCTATCATCTGTACCAATCCTCTCAGACTGCTGACGGTCAGCCAGCGCTATCATCGTTTCCTGTCGGACGGCTTTGTTCATTCGGATTCGTTGCCAGAGGCTGCCATGCGGCAGAGGTCAGACGCAGGAAAAGAAGACTGCGTTTGGACTGCGGAAGCCGCACCTCCTTCAGTACCGTAAACTGCTCCGTGAAGACGCTCCTGCAACGCGCCAAAGTCAATTCCCCAAAAAGGTCGACTCGCAGGCCCAGCAGCGTCCGGAACATCTCGTCGTCGGTCGGCACGAATTCCAGGACGACGTCGCGAGTGGTGAGAACAGCCAGCATGTCACGCACGGCCGCCAACGAGAGATTGGCAGTAATCAGCAGGTGATGGAGCAGCGCCAGGCACAACACGCAATCGCCCTGGATGCGTTGAAGGAGTGGCGAACGCTCCGTGTTCATGTAGCCGATCCCCGGACTGGGGTTCGAGATGTCTCCCACCATGGGAGTGATATCCATCGGTTTATCGCGCAATCGCCGGTACAGGACCTCCACAGCGTCATGATCCGAGTCGATCGCCACAACCTTGGCACCTGTTTCCGCGGCCACGAAGCTGTACTCTCCAGTATTACAGCCGACGTCCACGACCGTCGCGGGCGAGGTTTCACGCAAAAACCCCTCGATCAACGCCATTTTGGCATCTTCTCCCGCATGCGTGTAATTGCGATGGTCCGTGTACGCCGCCCAGCCGCTACGAGGGCGGTATCCGGCAGCAATCCGCGCTGTCTTACGTCGCAGTCTTCGCAGATTAAGCACCTGCGGCGCAGCGTTACCTGCCGGTTTTGTCAACAAGTTTCGTCGCTTGGAACTGTTTCCTCGGGACAGCCACTGAAACAACAGCGGGACGCTCAGATCCATCAAGAGGATCGGCCGCAGAAGTCCCATCCACCCGAATGCATGCGCCACCTCCTCGATCGAACGACCGTTCGGCCGTGCCAAGAAAAGAGACGACAGATCCCAGCCTCGATAACGACACAAAAGCAAAGGATACAGAAACAACTGAAAAAACTGTCCGAGAGCAAACCAGATATCCCGGCGGCCGGGAAGCTCGATCGAAGCCACGTCAATGAATTTCGGCTTGCCTGCGACGAACTGAACATTGAACGGTGTTGCATCCTTCAGCGAGTAACCGGAGTTCGCCAACTCGAGTTGCAGATCCAGCGTGCAAATCGCTGCATCGGCGAGCATAGACAGCGTCCATTCATACGGGTATGTAATGGGAGTGATTCGTTCGTGTTCGAGATATCGGTACGTGTCGGAGTACACGCTCTCCAGGGCCGCGACGTCGGCTTCCTGTTCGACAATCTGCGTAGCCACGAGACCGTGGGTTTGGGATAAACGCGCGAGTGTCCCGTCCGAATGCAACTTCTCCAACGATTGGAAACACCCTTCGTCGACGGCGCGCAGGACTCGCCCGCCGTGAAGAAAGACAAATCCCGAAGGATCTCGAAAAGAACCAGGCACGCGGCCGTCTAGCATCACGGCAAGTCCCCTTTCCCTGGGGAGTTTGCCGAACTTCTCAACTCATCACGCGAGGCGCCCAGGCGCAAGACCGCCCGTGACATCCCCCAAATCGCCTGACGAAAAAATGCCAACCCGCCGATGACGGCGGCGGCCAAAATCTGAAGCAAAAAGACTCCCGACATCGGGTCAATATACGCAAAAATCCCTAACGTGGCCATTGTCATATTATCCTTTATGGTTAGTTCTTAATAAAGCACTTGCTCTTGTCAGCACCGGCGCCGGCGTCCGGCGCAGTTGCAGCCTGAGTCACATCCTGGAACTGATAGCTGTAAATCGGGTTCTCAAAATAGCACCTATCTTCGAGCATATCAAGCTTGGTCCCGAAGTAGGAATTCAAGATTTGGCGAAAAATGTTGACTGGCGTCACTTCATCGTAAAACGCAGACGCATGCACGGACGCGCCGGTGGACGCTCCGACGGCAAGCAGAATTCCGAACGCCTCATGCATGTCGCTGGTGGCGGGACTGGAGACGTTCACCGCAGAACGCGGACCGTGATCGCCTTGAATGATGATCACGGCCGGACGGGACGCCTGGGATTGAATACGATCGATCATCCGCAGGACTTGAGAATTGACGTGTTGTAACTGGCGTCGATACCCGTCCACATAACTCGACCGGTCATGAACCGCGTGGAACGGCCCGGAGTCAGCAAGCAAATAGCGGCCATGCAAGTTTCTCGCGTTGCCGAGTTCATCAAAAACGAACGGAGGATGCGGGGCCATAACGTGCGCAAAGACAAACGTCGGCGTTGTTGCCCCCCGGGTAACAAGGGGCAGTTGTTCAAAGGTCTGCGCGATTCGATTACGGTGCAGGGTGGAAGGCCAGTACGGAACCCACGACTGAACAGCCTCCAGAAATGGGGGTATGGCTGTCGAGTGGATGAGAACATCCTGTAAGTCGGAAAGGGCTTTACTCGGGGATAAGTAGCGGTCATAAGACTCGCACTCAGTCGTCGATTTGCCGGTTTCAAATGCTACGGTCTCGTAGCCATGTTGTTTCAGAGTTCGCACAAGAATGCTGTCGCAGATCATGGAACGCAACGGTAGCCTGGTACGAAAGTGCTGCAATTCACGTCCGTTCAGATAGGCGAGATTGAGAGTCGACGCGATTGATAAGTCGGTCAAGTGATAATTGGACCGACTGCGACGGGCGACGAAGAAGCCACGCCCGCGCAGTTCTTCCAAGAAAACAGAGTTGTCGAATCCGTACAGTCGCTGTAAGACATCGCTACGTCCATAGGCATCGAGTACGATAAGGTAAATATGCGGAAGGCTATTTTCGTTCAATGGTTCCGTTGCCGGCAGGTTCGTGGTTGTCGAAAACCGCTGCTGAGTATACAGTCTTGCGTCGCTACGACGACTCCGCCAAGCATCGGGGATGACGCGACGGGCAGTGGAGATCATCTGTAAGCCAATTGCGGCAACCAGCACGATCGCTATCAGCGTGGGAAGAGCACTCCGCTGGACTTGCTGGCGGGTGCACCACGTGACTGCCACGCCCGCCATGCTGGCAACGCACAGTGCAATTAGCGACAATGTCTGGTACGCCGTCGGCACGAAGACGGTGAAGAACGGAGCAAGAACAACGAGTCCCACGAGCAAAGACAGGATGATCTCGGTTGTGGGAGATCTGCGAAGGACAAGTTTCAACAGCACATGACCAGCCGCAGTGAAGACGAGAGCCGCTCCAGCGCAAGAGGCCACGTCTCCCCACCTTGGAGAATATACCGCGAAAAGCTGAACGGTAAATGACACGGGGGTTAGCGCCATGAGGTAGGGGATGACGCGAAACGTCCAAAGCGGGGAGACTTGCCGACGGGCATCCTTCGGTCGAGCAGCAACGTGTTCTGGGCGAAACGGGGCCACGATCCGTGTCATGATGCGTTATTCCGCAGCGGCTCCGACGAATTCATACGAGGCGTGTCCTGGCGTCGGGGGAAACAGCTGGCGCCCTCCGGGCGGTTCGGGAACCACGGGCGCCAGCAGATTGCCATTGACGTCGTAGAAGCGAGTCTGCAGGACCGTCATCTTCTTGAAGCGGTTGCCGCCCATGACGATCCCCGAGTTGTCGGCGATCTCCTGGAAGTTGTAGAGTTCCAGCGGCGGAACCCAGAGCAGAAACGTGCGTTTGATCGTGTACGGACCGGCAATCGCGCCCCATGTCTTGCTGGAGATGTTCTTGACGGTGAAACGATAGTCCATGTTGACGATCGCCAGCCGCTGTGTCCAGGCAATCACCTCGTCGTCAATACTCAGCTTCTCCCGCCAGGGCGGCGTTACGATCTCTTGGTCGTCCAGCAGATCGTTCCAGCGGTAAACCTGCAACTGGATGCCGCCCTCCTCGAGAATAGGGACGTCACGATGGTTCCATGTACACTGAAACAGGGCCGGCACCAGCGGAATCGAGAACGAGGAAACGAACAGCGGCGAGGTCAGCCGACTGCTGTCCGGCATGACATACAGTTCGACTCTCCAGTCCTGCTCGATGGCCATCGTGCCGGTGGGGGCTTGTGCCAACGCGTTCGCGGCTTGCAGTGCCAGGCATGCAAACACTGCCGTTGCAAACCATCTATCAAATCTGGTCTTCATGTTCGGGGTCTTCCTATGTGTTCATCGCCATTTCGGAGTGGACACCTGACGTGAGCGAAATTCGGAATGCACTGTGCGATGGATTCGTTCTCTGCCCAGCAGGGGCGTAACAAATCAGCCCAGGGCAACGCCCTGGGAATGGAATCCAACTTTGCCCCTTGGGGGCGAGGAAAGTTGGAGCCGCCTTGCAAAATGTCGTTGTACAACTACTTGCCGTCCTTAATCTGTCTCAAACGCGGCGGTTTGAACATGAACTCGCTCGATTGCCCATCCACGCCGCCGCCGACCGCCGTGCCGTCAGTAACATAGCAGGGCTGGATCGTGACATATTTGTTCTTCAAGGCCCCTGTCAAATCGACATCCAGGATCGTAACGCCTACGAACTTGACGATCCGAAACTGGGCGTTGTTGCCGTTGCCGGTGGCTTTCCAATGAATGGGCAGAATCCGCGGCTGGCCTCGGATGGCGTACAGTTCGTCCTTGATCGCGGCGCTGAGCCCGGTGTCGCCGTTCAGCAGCAGGACTTTTCTGCCGTTGGGTTCCTCGGGATCGACTTGCGAGATCTTGACCTGGCTGTTCGGAAAGAACGAAAAATCCCAAGCGTTAGGACCGTACAGGATCTGCCGGGACAGGTCCGAGGTCGAGTTATTGGGGCTTCCGATATCGACCGTTCCGAAATTGCCGGGGCAGTCAATCAGTTCGCTGGGATACAGCCGAATCTCGTAAACCCCATCGCCGCCGTTGGACACGGTATTATTCTCGCTGTTGTGGGTATAATTATCGTCTCCCTTAGCCACTCGCGCGTCCCACGAACCTTCCCACAGCGAAAACGGCAGCAGTTTGCAGGTCGCGTTCGAGCCGGGCTCGATGCCGAACCCTTCAAAATCTTTCTCTAAAAAAGCTGCGGATTCGGCCTTGGCGTTGACGGATGGAACGCCGATCAGGCCACCAAAGTACAACGGGATCGGACCGTTTCGGCCCGCATCCCGTCGGGCCGCGACCTTGGCCGAATTGTAGCTGGTACTGGTCACGATGAATTCGCTTTGTTCGGGATTGCTTTCATCGTGCTTGTACCGTGAAAAAACCATGTCCTCCTGCAGCAGCTCCATCTGCGTGACGCCGCGGCAGGGGTTGGCCCGCACGTACTTGCGGGCTTCCGTCCACGAGTCGTAGGTGGCCGCCGTCGGGTCCGGTTGGCCGCCGTTCAGGGCGCTCTTGGGCAACAGCACGGCCGTCCCGGCCAGCGCGGCCGAGTCCGAACAGCGCTGCAACTCGGTTTTCGCCACGCATACGTTCCCGGTGTCCACGACCAGACCGCACAGGATCAACGCGGACGTCGTGCTCAAGGCAGCCATGACCAACACGGCCCCGCGGCGTTTTGCGCGGTGTGCGGGCCGTGGAAAGATTCGATTTCGCGCGTTCATGGGATATCCTTTCAAACTTGGTTGATACGGTGGTGGCAGGGACCGCCTGCGGGCGGAACGACAAACGCGCTACTCTCGCCGCATCACGGTGTCGCCGGACAAATTTGCTCGGCCAAGAAACCAGGGCGTGGGCATCCATGTCACGTCCGTGTATCGCACACGGACGTGGACCCGCATCTGGTCTCCGGTCTTGGCCCCTTGCAGACTCGTCGGAGTGAGTGTGACATCAACGACCGCGGGATTGATGCTGCCCGTGGCCAAATAATCTTTGACCTTGGCAACCACCTCCGTACTGGTGGCGCCCGCCAGGGTCGCGTGCCGAGCGCCCTCGCGTGCGGCGTTGGTGACCATCTGCTGGACCATGAAACCGCGTCCGAATTCGAGGATCCCCACGCCCATGGAGATCATAATCGGCAGCGTCAGGGCCAGTTCGGCCACCGTCGCCCCCGTCCGCGACCGTCGCATGAAACTGCTGTTGAGACGTAACATTTTATGGCCCCTTTACTATTAGTTGGTTATAGATCTGAACGCCGGCCGGTCCGAGGATCACGACAAAGATCGACGGAAAGATACACAAGACGGTGGGAATGAGCATCTTGACGGCGGCCTTGTGAGCCAATTCCTCGGCCTTTTGATGGCGTTTCATCCGCAATGTCTCGGCGAACACTTCCATTGCCGAGGCGATGCTGGCGCCGATGCGTTCGGCCTGTTTGATCACCGCCGCCATCCCCCGCAACTCTTCCATGTCGAACCGGTCGGCGATGCCGCGAAGCGCTTCGCCCGCCGTCTGGCCCATCTGCATCTGCCGTTCCGCAATTTTGAATTCCATCGCCAGCATGGGATGGGCCGTGACCAACTCGTTGGCCACCCGCGATATGGCTGCCATGACACTCAAGCCACCCTGCAGGCAGACCACCAGCACGTCCAGGGCATCGGGCAAGGCGCGGCGGATCTTCGTCTGCCGCGATCGTTTAAGCCGGTCCAGCCAAAGGCTCGGCGCCACGGTCGCGGCCATCCCGCAGAACGCACCGATGCCGATCCCATGGACCAGTTGCATCTTTCCCATGGTGGCGATCAGGAATCCCAGTCCCGCGCCGCCGGCGACCAGCAGCATGCGGAACATCATGAACAGTGAGCCCGATGCGGCCGCGTAGAAGCCCGCCTGCATCATCCGTTCGCGCAAGCGACGTTTCTTCTCCTCCTGCTGCAACCGCCGCCGCGTCTCTTTGTCCAACGGACTGTCGGCATTCAGCAACTCGGCCATGCCTCCCGCTGCGGTTTGGCTCGTCACGGATTCCCCCGACACGCTGGCCAAGCGGTCGGTGACGTGCCCGCGGCCCGTGCCCAGCAGGGCCACCAAAGCCAGGAACACAAGGGCCGCGCCGCCAAACCAAATCAACAGGGTACCGGTTTCTGGAATCATGATCACCGCCTGCTCAAAAATCAAAGTTCACAATTTTGCGCATCCACAGCCAACCCAGGGTCATCGACGTCCCGGCCCCGACCAGCAGCCAGTAGTATTCGACCAACAGCATCGCGTAGGGCCGGTTCATCACGAACATGATCGCTAACATCCCGGGCGGCAGGGCCAGCAGAATGTACGCCTGCAGGGCGCCCTCGGCCGTCAGCGCTTTGACCGCCCCGCGGATCTTGGCCCGGTCCCGAATCACCCGACCGAGCTTGTCCAGCAGTTCGGCCATGTTGCCGCCCGTCTGGCGATGGATCATGACCGCCATGACGAAGATTTTCAGTTCCAGCAAGCCGGTTCGAATCGCCAGGTCCCGCATGGCGGCCTCCGGCGTCAGGCCGAGGTTCTGCTGTTCATAGCAGAACCCGAATTCCTCCGAGATCGGGGGCGACCCCTCATCGGCGACGGACTGAAACGCCTGAGACATGGTCTGCCCGGCGCGGAGCGTTCGGGACATCAACTCGAATGCTTCGGGCAATTGGTCCAGGATCTTATCCCGCCGCCGCTTGCGCACGAAGGCGACATAGGCCAGCGGCAGGGGAGCAGCAGCCAATCCCAGCAATCCGCCCAACAGCCAATGCTGGCCGACAAAAGCACAGGGCAAAAAGGCGAGCAGGCCTAGGGCTCCGCACGCCACCAACAGCTGATCCGGCCGCATGGCCAACCCGGATTCGTTCAGCAGATCGCGGAACCGTTCGCGCAGCGTCCTGCGGGGCATCAGGTCCGCCATCCCCGAGGCGGTGGCCATCTGCAGATCCTTGTCGGCCACCGACGCCCGCGCCAATTCCTTCTGACGTCGGCGAAGCTCCTGCTCCAACCGCATCTTGTACCGGTGACGGTGCGCCTCGGCCACGTCCGAAAGGGCGTAGTTGATCGCGAAGATCAGGAAGAACCCCGCGAAAAATGCCAAAACAACCATCAACGGTGACATGGGGAAACTCCACAACGAAAAAGTAAGCGGAATGGCGCGAGCCATCCGTTTCGCTTGGCTGCATTACCGGCGGCTAGCGCCTTGCCGCTCACTCTCTCCATGCACAACCGGCTCTCTCCGTGCATTACCGGCGGCTAGCGCCTTGCCGCTCACCTGTTACTCTTACACTTCCAACACTCGTCTCTCAAAAATCTCCACGGGCACGGGGATCCCGCAGGCTTGCAGCTTTTCCAAGACGGCTGGCCGGATGCCGTTGGACACGAAATGGCCTACGGCGATACGGTTCTCGTCCAGTCCCGTCTGCTTGAACTCGAAGATGTCCTGCATGCTGACCACGTCGCCTTCCATGCCCGTGATCTCCGTAATCCGGGTGATTTTCCGCGGGCCGCCGATCAGGCGTGCCGCTTGGACGATGACGTTGATCGTGGACGCGACCTGCTTGCGGATCACCCAGATCGGCAGTTCGAACCCGGCCATGCCGACCATCATTTCCATGCGGCTGATCGCGTCCCGCGGCGTATTGGCGTGGATCGTGGTCATACTGCCGTCGTGGCCGGTGTTCATGGCCTGCAGCATGTCCAACGCTTCGCCGCCGCGGCATTCGCCGACGATGATCCGCTCGGGCCGCATTCGCAGCGCGTTCTTGACCAGGTCGCGCGTGGCGATCTCGCCGTGCCCTTCGATATTGGCAGGCCGCGTCTCCATCCGCACCACATGGGGCTGCTGCAACCGCAACTCAGCCGCATCCTCGATCGTCACCACCCGCTCGTCTGCCGGGATGTACCGCGATAGGGCATTGAGCAACGTCGTTTTTCCGCTGCCCGTGCCGCCGGAGATGACCAGGTTGACACGGGCTTGCACGCAAGCCGCCAAGAACTGCAGCATTTCTTTCGTGATCGACTTGTTGGCGATCAACGTCTCGGCCATCAGCGGCTTGTTGCCGAAGCGGCGGATCGAGACCGCGGCGCCGTCCAAGGCGATGGGGGACAGCACGGCGTTGAAACGGCTGCCGTCCATCAACCGAGCGTCGCACAACGGACTGGTCTCGTCGATCCGCCGCCCCACTTTGCCCACGATCCGCTGGACGACTTGTACCAAGTGACGCTCGTCGACAAACACGACCGAGGACTTGGTCAATCGGCCCCGCTTTTCGATGTAGATCGACTTGGGTCCGTTGATCAGAATGTCCGAGATATCCGGATCGCGGAGCAGTTGTTCCAAGGGCCCCAGTCCAAATGTCTCGTCCAGCACTTCGACGACCAGCCGTTCCCGCTCGGTCGCGTTCAACAACTCTGCGCGTTCCTGGCACAGGGCTTCCGTCTGCCGCCGGACTTCGTCCTTGAGCTGCTCCTCACTCATCGAGCGGAGCGTCCCGGGATTCAACTTGGTCACGATCTGCTGGTGCAGTTCCCGCTTGAGGGCCAGGAACCAATCGGAGGACTGCTCCTCCGGCCGCTCCTCCGGCGCGACGATCGGCGTCGCCGCAGGCTCCGGCGGCAGGAACCCCGATTCGGCCGGAGCGTCCAAGACCGCCGTCGAACCCGACATCGTCGGGTGCTGCTTGCCGTTCATTCCGCGTAGCCACGCCATGGGGGAACCACCTTTTTTTTGAAATTCAGTTCTCTATGGTCTGTGGCGTATTCCGTGGGAGATCGCCACTTTTCCGTTTCCGATGCGAGCAACTGCCGACGCAGTAAGAAGTCAGGCCCCCTCCGAGCTTGCTCGGTGGAGCCCGTGATCTTGCACTAGGTGCGTCCTGACAACCCCTCTTCCCCCCTGCATCCCGGCCGCCGCCCACAGCCGCTTCGCGGCTGTGGGCGGCGGCCGGGATGCAGGGAGTTGTTTGCGATCTGCGCTCGTCCTAGTGCATAATCACCGCTCCACCGACGCAAGGTCGGGGGTGGCGTAACTGCTTTAGTCTATTACTTCTTCACTCCATTGACGCTGTATGCCAGCGTCCGGATGTTCTTGTTGATTCTCGAAAACCAGCGTTTCATGACGACCGGCTGGCCGTTGTTGACGGCAAAATGGACGGCCGCCGCGTTATACGGGATGCACTGCGAGGCTTTCACACCGATCGCCAACTCGGCCTGTTCGACCTCCAGTTGCCGCCGCTGGCCGCAGCCGTTCAATACCAGCCGCATCCGGTCCCGGCCGATTCCCAACTCGACCATCACATCGATCATCCGCCGCGTATTGCGGATCGACGTATAATCCAGCCTGGCCACCAGCAGGATCACATCGGCCTGCCACAGTACCTCGACCTGCTCGGCGTTCAGCGCATTGCTCATGTCGACCACGACGCACGGGAACCGCACGCGAGCCAAAGCCAACGCCCGCCGTACGCCTTTGGCGGTCACCCGGTCGGCGTCCTCCGACTGGATCGGCGCCGCCAGCAAATGAACACCGCTGGCGTGGCGGGTCAAGAATTGTTCGAACAGACTCTGGTCCAACCGGCCCACGTTATCGCACACATCGGCCAGCGTGCGGGTGGGGCGGAGATCGAACATGGCGGTCTGATCGGCCACGCCCAGACGCAGGTCGATCAAGCCCGCCTGGCCGTGCTCTTGCGCCAGCACCGTGCTGATTCCCGCGGCCAGCGTGCTGGCGCCGCTGCCGCCGCTGGGGGCCAGTACGGCGATGATCCGCCCGCCGTTGGGACCTGAATCGGCCCGCTGACAAACCGCCTGGAATCGACCCAAGGCGCCCACCAACTCGGTCTCGAGCGTCTCGCGGTCCAGGAACTCGTCGGCCCCTTGTTTCAGGGTCTCCAGAATCCGTTTGGGATCATTTGCCGGCCCCAGCACCAAGGCATGCATGTGAGGCACGACGCTCCGCGTCTCGCGAAGCGTTGCCAAGCCGGCGATCCAGTCCGACGGCATGACGAAGGCGACCAACTCGGGACGCAGCAACCCGCTCCGGTCGGCCACCGAGTCCAGCGGCACGAGATGGCCGGCGGGGCATTCCACCCCGTGCTCGACCAGGATCCCGCGGATCCGCTCGGCCATCGCTTGATCGTCACTGGCAACTAGAACTCGCATGCTGTCCATCCCCTGGAACCCAAATACCGCCGGTTGACCCGGCGGATCGTCACGTTCGCCGCGATCCGCGGCAAACGCTTGTGAAAGTACTTTCGCGATTCTTATCGCCTGTCTTCTTGCTCCGTCAGCACGACCCGCCCCCGTTGATTTCCTCGCAACGTCACGATCCACACGGGCTCCTTTTGTTCGACGCGCGGCGGGCTGAACGCGGTCAGCATTTCCGTCGGCGGCGGCAAGTCACCGTCCAAATACGGCGAGGGCGGCGAGTTCGGCGGCATGGAAAGGCGGCGGATTTCCGCCAGCGTCGCGGGCAAGACGTCGGCGTCGGACATGTCGGACGAATTCCGCAACGCCAAGCTCAAGATTCCCATATTCTGGGCCAAATCGAGCACGTTGGCCTCTTCCGGCGTAACCAACAGCGTGACGGACGTCAGTCCCTTGGGGTCGAACTGGTTGGCCTCCGGCGCGTCCTGTTTCTGGTCGACCGCCAACACCTCGACAGCTTGCAACAGCGTCGTCGTACTGCCGCCGCCCGTTTCGTCACCGCGCCCACTGGCTTTCAAATTCAGTAGAACGTCCACCCGGCTGCCGGGCAGCACAAAACCCGCGACGCTCGTGCTGGCCCGCGAGGCCATCACCGTTAATGCGCGCTTACCCACCGGGATCGACGGGGCCAAGCCAAATCCCGCGCCCTCCTCCGCCAGCTTGACCTTTCGCACGAACTCTCCCACCAGGATTCTCGCCACCGCCGCCCGCCCGGTCGCCTGCTCCACCGTCCGCAACGTATCCGCGGGCGCAAGTCCCTTGGGCCATTGCCGCACCTCGACATCCGCCTTGGTCACCGTTCGGCCCCGTTCGAGATCGGCAATCGCGATCAAGACAGGCTCGACCTCTGTGGTGCCCACGCCAGCCGTTTTGGGGCGATTGGATTGCAGCACGCCCACCGCCATTCCGGCCCCGCTAAACAGGGCCAGAAACACAACCATGATTGTTCGCCCGCTCATAACCTGCGATTCCTCTTTGTTATCCCAATCCCCGCGCCACGACCGCTACGAGCGAGATCGCATCACAATCCGAACTCCCGGACCGCCACCAGCAGCACGCCGATGGCGATCATCACCGCAAACGGCATCACATAGCGGCGACGATCCGGCCGCGCGGTGATCGCGGCCAGCGAGGCCGAGTCGGTTTGCGCGATATGGCGGCCCAACGTGAGCATCTGGACAACGGCCACCTGAAAGATCGCCGGGATCTCGTGCAGGCGGCGCTGCCAGGCAAGAACCACCAGCGAATGGACTCCCGTGACGATGCCCGCCACACAGAATACATAAATAACGTTGGCCCCGCCGATCCAGGCTCCGATCGCGGCCAGCAACTTAACGTCCCCCGCCCCCATCACGCCCATGACGTAGAACAGCAGGAGGGCAATAAATCCTATGGCGAGGCCGCCCGCGCCGTACTGCAGGCCCGCTAGACCACTGAGGGTCACGTGGAAGGCCAAACCCGAGATGGCCAAGGGAAAGGTCAATACGTTGGGTACGCGAAAACGGCGGAAATCGATCACGGCGGCGACGAAGGCCACAACCGTCGCGACGAAAAGAGCTATCAACGGCGAGTGGCTTCCAATGAACGTCATGGCTCTCCCTTTCCCATCCAGGATCGCGTCTTTCTGCTGATCCGACGCCCAAGCCTTACCAGCCGCGAAGAAACTGGGCAAGGACACATGCGGCCCCAACACTCACGAAAATCCATCCCACGAACGAAGCGTACATGATTGCACCCGCATCAAGTCAAATGGATTCACATTCCGATAGATTGAACTGCCGTTCGAACGGAGTGGATGCGCCGCCCGCGAGCGACGCATCCACCGCGAAAACGAACGTTCGTCGACCACGCGACGCATCTCACTACTCTAGATCGGTTGCGACCGTTGAGAACATTGCGCTCAGGCTGCCCCCGATGAGCGTGACCGCGGCGATGCAGACCACCGCGATCAGGGCGACCATCAGCCCGTACTCGACCATCGTGGCGCCTTCTTCTTCCCGAACGAAATTCTTCAGATACGTCAACATAGCAAACTCTCCTCGAACAAAAATTGAAGCGAAACAACAGGACACTGTGCAAAGGACAAAATCGTGATCTGGCAAGCCTTACAAGATCTTTCCTTGCTTCATGGCAGAACGTGTTAAGCACGACGCGTGCCACAAGGGCGAAACGAATGCTGGAAAAAGACTGTGGACGTGGCGAAAACGTCGGCAAGTGTATATCAGTCAGTGACTTACAGAGACTTGTGAACGCTGCGAATTTCTTTCCGATGGCACGGTTCCATGCCCGATCGGTCCGTGGCACGGGAGGTCGCCCGCCGAGCGCGCCCGATGCTGTCAACCAGGGGTTTAGCGTTGGGTGTAACCCCCCGCGCCAACCACGGGTTTACGGCAGGCATGCGAATTGTCTTGCCACGGGGAAACACGGATGAAACACTCGCGGTTCGCCAGGTGCGCCTCCGCCGACCTCGCGTCGGTGGAGCGGTGATTATGCACTAGACGTAAGGCACTCGCGATTAGCCAGGTACGCCACCGCCGACCTCGCGTCGGTGGAGCGGTGATTCTGCACTAAGATGTCAGGGCCGTAGGTAGTGCAAAAATCACCGGCTCCACCGAGCAAGCTCGGAGGGGGCCGCGACGCGCCCGGTGGGCGCTGTTAGTGCATAGTCGTGGGCTCCACCGAGCAAGCTCGGAGGGGGCCTAACTTTCATCCGTGGCCAAGAAACGTATTTCACCCCACCCCCGCCTCAGCGCATGGCACGCGGTATGCACTCGCGCGTATCGTTGTCATCCGTTTCTTATCTCGCAATTCGTGCGGAGGTGTGCTGATGCGTCTGTTGATGTGCCTGCCGTGGCGATGGCTGTGCGCCCTGGCCATTACGGTTTTGTTCCTGCTGGCGGTGTACGATCTGTCGGAGGATGCCCGCTACTATGCAGCGAGGATCTTCATCTGGCCCATCGAGAGAGCGATCGGTTTGACGTGGTAAGCATCGGCGAAGCGGTGTCCCGCTGGGGGGATCGCGTTCCACACGTGCGGCGAACGGCTATGGATCCGGGTGGGCGACATGACAAAGTTGATCAACTCGCTCGATTGGCGCTGGCTGGGTTCGCGGCTGTGGCTGGCGGCTCAAGTCGGCTCCGTCCTGATGGTCTTGTTCTGCGCCGGCGTCGCGGTGACGATATTCTTGGACCTCAAGGCCGGCTGCCATCGTCAGGGCACGCCCGATTATGCGGGATTCTATGCCGCGGCCACGATTCTGCGCGAATACCCCGCACGGGAACTGTACGATCCCAAGCTGCAGGATGACGTGCTGCACACGCGGGTTCCCGGAACTCCCCCCGGCGTTCATTATCCTTTCGCCCACGCTCCCGTCCTGCCATTTCTGCTGGGCCCGTTGACTGGGCTGCCTTTCGCCTGGTCCTACGCCGCGTGGCTGGTGATCCTGGCCGGTATCGCGTGCGCCGCGCTGATGCGGTGCCGAAGTTGCCTCTCGTGGCCAGCGACGCACGTTCGAGGCGCGATTCTGCTGGCCGCCGCTTTTCCGCCTTTGGTTCTCGAAGGTTGGTTGGCGGGCCAATGGGCGATCGTCGGGCTGTTCTGGATCTCGCTGGCGTTGTGGTTGGTCCGACGCGACCGCCCGTTCGCCGGCGGATTCGTGCTGGCCATGTGCCTGGTCAAGCCGACGTTGTTGATGTTCGCACTGCCGCTGCTGGTGTTGTCCGGCAAGCCGCGCCTGCTCGCGGGCACGGTCGTGGGCGGATTGGCACTGGCAGCGGTTTGCCTGCTGATCGTGGGCATCGACGGCGCGCGAGCCTACTGGGATATGCTGACCGTTTACGGCCGGACCATGTCAGCCGGAGCGGCACACTTCAAGACCTTCAAACACGTGGACTTGCATTCGTTTTTCCTGCTGTTGTATGGCGGCCCCGGTTGGTTGCCGAAACTGTCGGTCCTGGCCATCGCGGCTTGGTTCGTCCCGCTGGTGTTGGCCGCGTGGTGGTCCCGCGCGGGCCAAAGCCGCGACGGGCAACTGCTGGCCCTGTGTGCCACACTGACGGGAAATATGCTGTTCAGCGCCTACACGCCCATCTACGACGTCTCGCTGCTGATCCCCAACGTGTTGATCACGGGGGACGTGATCTACCGCCGCTGCCAGCAGCATCCGGATGCCGTTCTTGCCAGATCTTTCTGCGTGTTCGTCGGGCTGTTGATCACGGCGGCATGGGTTACTCAACATTCGGCCCAAGTCTACGGCTTTCAGCCCTTGACGTTGGTGCTGTTGGCCTGGGGTTGCTTCCAGATTGCGGTGATATCGAAGAAGCCGTTGGCCGATTAGTGCCACCAGCGGGGATATCGAAAACAGTTGCTCGCCATAATCTTTGAAGATCGCCTTAATCTTTCACTTAGTTTTTCACTTCACGCCGGCGTTTCGACAATCCGGAATTTGTGCAGCTTTTTGTACAGCGCCACGCGGCTGATGCCCAACTCTTTGGCGGCGTGAGTGCGGTTGTTGCCGTGTTTGTTCAGCGCTTGCAGGATCCGCTGGCGTTCGCCGTGTTGACGGGCAAAGTCCAATTCGTTCCGTGTTTCGCCGTTGCCTGTTGGGGGGGCATCCTGGTCCGCCTGGGCGGCGGCCTTGCGGATCGTCTCGGGGAGATCGGCGACATCCAACACTTGGCCGCGGCACAACGTCACGGCTCGCTCGATGGTGTTCCGCAGCTGGCGAATATTGCCCGGCCAATCGTAATTCTGCATGGCTTCCAAGGCGGCAAACGTGATCTCGTCGATCGAACACTTGGCCTGCTGGCCGTAGATGCCCAGAAAATTCTCGGCCAAGGGCCCGATCGCTTCGCGACAGTCCCGCAGCGGCGGCAGCTCGAACTCGAGGACGTTCAGACGGAAATACAAGTCGGAGCGGAATTTGCCGTCCGCCGCCAATTGTTCCAGCGGACGGTTGGTCGCGGCGATCACGCGGGCTCGAAATCTGGCCGTGCGGTTGGCGCCCACGGGCTCGTACACGCGATCTTCCAGAACCCGCAACAACTTGGCCTGCGCTTCCAGCGGCACACAGTCGATCTCGTCCAGCAGGATGGTGCCATCCTCGACGACGGCAAACTTTCCCACATGGTCGCGATCGGCACCTGTAAAGGAACCTCGCACATGGCCGAACAGTTCACTTTCCAACAACGTCGGCGACAGCCCGCCGCACTCGACGACGACAAACGGCTTCTTCCGCCGCGACGACAATTCGTGAATCGCCCTGGCCACGTGGCTCTTACCGGTCCCTGTCTCGCCCGTCAACAGCACGTGGGTATCCGATGCGGCCGCCGATTCGATGTGATCGTACAGCTCGCGCATCGCTCGGCTGGCAAAGACGAACCCGGCCACCGTCCGTTGCGAAGCCTCGGCAAAGCGGGGCGACTTGGGGGACGGTGCCGCCTGGGCAGTCCGTGCGGGCGCATGCCCCGGCTCGATGCGGCGGCGGACGGACATCACGTCGATCAAAGCCGCCAATCGAGACAAGTCGGCGGGCCAAGACAGACAGTCCACGGCGCCCCATTCGAAAAAACGAAGCCGCTGGTAGACATCGTTCTGGGCGGTAATCACGAACACGGGGATCGGCAGATGCCTGGTTTGCAAGTCGTGCAGCAGCGCCGCCAGCAGAGCCTCGTCGCCCGATTCCTGTGCGAAAGCGACGCACGCGACGGCGCAGCTGGACTCGATCACCGGCATCGCATCCACCGGGTTGGGGATCGATCGCAACGTGAACTTGGGCAACAAGGCCGCCAGGCTCGGCTTGATCGAGTCCGCCAAGTCCGGAAGACGGCCGATAAGGAGGATATTGAGTTCGTCCATGGACACTCCCTTTCCGAGAGGCTTCCTAAAACGCATGCTACCCTTGTAACTTAGTGTTTACGCCCGGGTGGCGCAAATCGGGAACAACCCCGGGACACGATGGGAAAAGAACCTGAGCCGAGGCCGAAGAAAACTGTAAGAGGAATTCGCCGATCTCATTCGTCGGCGGAAATCAAGCCTGTACGAATTGCGAAACGCACCAGTCCGGCCAGATCGTGAATGCCCAGCTCTTGCATCAACATCGAACGGTGCGTCTCCGCCGTCTTGACGCTGATTTCCAGCTTGCGGGCAACTTCTTTGGTCGTGCAGCCTTGGGCGACCAGTTGCAGCACTTCTCGCTGTCGACACGTCAGCCGATCCAGCGGATCCCCGTCGCCCGCCTTCTGAACATATCCGGCGATCACATGTTGCGAGGCGGCGGCGCACAGGTACGTTTGGCCGCGAGCGACCGACCGCAGGGCCAACTCGAGTTCCGACGGAGCGACGTTTTTCAGCAAGTATCCCGCTGCACCGACTCGCATGGCGCGCAGCACGGATTCCGCTCCGGCATTCATCGATAGGATGATGACTCGCGTGTTGGGCGAGACCGCTGCCGCTTGAGCGGTCGCTCCCAGGCCATCCAGTTCAGGCATCATCAGGTCCATCAACGCAATGTCGGGCCGGAACTTTTCCAACATCCGTAATGCTTCCCGCCCATCTCCAGCTTCCGCTACCACTTCGAAACCGGACAAGCTGTTGACCAAGGCGTGAAATCCGGCTCGCACCAAGCAATGGTCGTCAGCCAGCAGCACTTGAATCGGACGCATCACCGTTTCCCAACGCGGCCTGCGGCCGCAGACATAGAAGTCCATCGCGAATTATCACCGACACCGTGATTCATCCCGATGCATGGATTGTACAGCAGAAGAACCGGCGGAGGAAACCCCCCGTTGATGGTTCACGGCCGGCAAACGGTCTGTCGCAACGGGCAAAGAAGCCGCTCGGCGGGAGAGTTGGTCAGCCTGAAACGGCTGACGCACCGGGCGCATTCACCGGCAAACTGACTTGAATGGACGTGCCTTGACCGGGTGCGGAAACGATGTGGCAGCGGCCTCCCAGCAACTCGACACGCTGCCGCATCGCGACCAGCCCCAGCGTTTCGGGCTTGGCAGACCCTTGCTGGTACGGCTCTGGGTCAAACCCCACCCCATCGTCGCGGATCGAGAGATCAACGTCTTCCGCATCCTGCAGCAAGCGGACTTGCACGTGGCGGGCACAGGCGTGACGGATGACGTTCATCAAGGCTTCCTGAACCACGCGCAGACACGTATCCTCGACCTCGCGCAACACGGGCGTCCACGACGACGAGACGATCAGGTTGACCGTCAAGCCGGCACGCTGGGCCTGACGTTCCAAATAGTATTCCACGGTATCCGCCAGCGTTGCGTCGGCAAGTACTGAAGGAGACAAGTCGAGCGACATCTCACGAACCTGCTCGATCGCCTGCGCCGTGATTGCCAAGCATTCGTCCAACGAAGCCCCCATGTCCTGGCCAGGAGCGTCGCGGAGCGAATGCAAACGCATGCTCAACGCTGCCAGCAGTTGACTGACTTCGTCATGGAGTTTCTGCCCCATGCGTTGGCGTTCAGCCTCCGAAACCGTCAGGAACTGGCGCACCCGCTGGTCTGTCTGCAAAAACTGATCGTCCATCTGTTCTACTGGCCCACTCGTTCGTGGCGTTTCGGTTATCAGGTTTCGAAATGAAACATCCCCTTTTCGCGTGGCGGGGGTTGATGACGTGGCGCTTTTGCTATTCTAATGGCCGAGGCTCTTCTGGACTAGGGAGCCTGATTGCCACGTATCCGCACAGAAACAGAGATCGTCTTTCGTGTGCTAGAACAGCGAGTTGCCCTGGCTTACGAAGACATTGGCCTATCCCAATGGTATGGATATCCGTTGACGTCAGGCTAGATGACCGGAGACATCCTCCATGAACACCCCCCAAACCAACGATGCGCACGGCGATGGCGTCTTGCGCGTATTACTGGTCGAGGATTCGGAGATCGACGCCGATCTAACGATCCGCGAGTTGCGGCGGTCGGGGTATGATCCGATATGGGAGCGAGTAGATACCCCCGAGGCATGTCAGGCGGCTCTGGTCCGTCAGCCCTGGGATCTGGTACTTGCCGACTATTCGATGCCGCGTTTCAGCGGGTTGGATGCTTTGGAACTGGTCAAGGCCAGCGGGCTCGAACTGCCCTTTATCCTGGTCTCTGGCACGATCGGCGAGGAGACGGCGGTGTCCGCGATGCGGGCTGGGGCGTATGACTATCTGCTAAAGGACCGGCTGATCCGGCTTGGCGCCGCCGTCCAGCGGAGTCTGCAAGAGGCCGAGCAGCGGCGGGCGAGCCACGCGGCGGAAAACCGATTGCGGCTGCTGTTCCATGCCGTCGAGCAGAGTCCGGCCTCGATCACAATCACCGATGTCGCAGGCAACATCGAGCACGTCAATCCTCGTTTCACGGACTTGACCGGTTATACGCTGGACGAAGTGCGAGGAAAGAACCCCCGTGTTCTCAAATCGGAACTTACTTCGCCCGCGGAATACGCTCGGCTGTGGAAGACGATCACCACGGGCGGGGAATGGCGGGGCGAGCTTGCCAACCGCAAGAAGAACGGCGAGTTGTATTGGGAATCCGCCGCCATCTCGCCGGTTCGCGACAATGCGGGAGGCATTTTGCATTTCGTCAAAGTTGCGGAGGACATTACGCAACGCAAGCGAGCAGATGAATCGCTTCGCGCCCTGGAGGCACAACTCCGTCAAGCACAGAAGATGGAGGCTCTGGGCGAATTGGCCGGCGGGATTGCTCACGACTTTAACAGCTTTCTGGGCGCGATCATTGTGAATGCCCAACTGGCCCGTTCCGGGGCAGCGACCGACGCTCAGACCGCCGAGTACCTGGATCGCGCGATCAGTGCCAGTCGGCAGGCCGCCGGTCTCGCCCGCCAGATGCTGGCCTTCGGCCGCCGCGACGAACAGCAGCGGCGTCCGATTCAGCTGGGGCCGGCCGTCCAGGAAGCGCTGCGGCTGCTCGAGGCCTCGCTGCCGGCCGGCGTCGAAGTCGCCGTCGATATCCCACCCAGAGTCCGGACGGTGCTGGCCGATGCCGCGCAGATCCAGCAGGTTGTCGTCAACCTGTGGACCAACGCATGTCATGCCTTGCCAGCACGCGGCGGGCAGATCACGGTGACTTTGGCCGACGTGGACATGGACGCGGAAACCGCCGCCAAGCATCCGGACCTGCATCCCGGCCCCTACGTGCGGCTGACCGTCCAGGACAACGGCCACGGCATGAGGCCGGAGGAACAGGAACAGATCTTCGAGCCGTTTTTCAGCACCAAGGCGGCGGGGCATGGCACGGGACTGGGGCTGCCCGTGGTGCGGACGATCATGACGGGACACGAGGGTGCCATTGTGGTGGAAAGCCGCCCGGGCGCGGGCACCTCGATGCAGGCGTTCTTTCCCGAACAGCCGGGAGTGGCGGCGGTCGAGGCCGATGTCGCGACGCCGCTGCCTCAGGGCGGCGGCGAGCGGATCCTGTTGGTTGACGACCACGCGCTGGTGCGGGATGCGATGCGAAGTCTATTGATACATCTGGGCTATCGCGTGACCGTTTTCGGCAAACCGCAGGAAGCCCTGGCCGCTTTTCGCTCGCACCCCGACGACTTTGACCTGGTCCTGACCGACCTGTCCATGCGGGAGATGAACGGCGCCGAATTGGCCCGGGAATTACTCGCGACTCGGCGAGAAATCCCCATCATCATCAGCAGCGGATATGAACTAGCGGGCATGGCCCAGCATATGCGCGACCTGGGGATTCGCGACATCCTCGCCAAACCCGTCCAGCGCGACCATCTGGCCGCCGCCCTGAAGCGAGCGTTGGGACGCCAGGAAAGAGCGGGGGACGCGTCAGCTGGGTAACGGCGAACGTGAAGCAGTCCCGGACAAGCGGGGCTGTTGATTTCGTCATTGAATCAAAGCTGGCAGCCGGTGCTACGGGGTGGTGAACGGGCAAACCGATCGCTGGATGGACCCGAGATCGTCTTTCGGCTATGCTTCGTTCAGTTAATCAGAAACATCTCTTGTTGAAGGCATTTGCAGCAAGGCGTATAAGAACTGCGGTTATGCCGCTCACGGTTAGCATGGGCTCGTTTAGCCGCGACCCAACGGGGACCGCGTGGGCGACTCGCTCCCCGTTGGGTCGCGGTTAAACGACCATCGACGAAAGTGTCATTCTCAAGCGCACGCGGTTATAGGGGGGGACTCCGATGTGTGAAACACAGGTCGGGTTTCAAGGCTTGATGGAACAGATCGCAGCTGGATCCGAGGCGGCTGTCGAGCGGTTGCTGGGTTTGTACGGGGACCATCTGTGCAGGGCGGTCCGCCGGCGTCTGAGTCGAGCCCTACGTCCCAAGTTCGACACCAACGATTTCGTTCAAGCCGTGTGGGCTTCGTTTTTCTGCAACCGCGGCGAGTTGGCCAGATTCGAGCATTCCGCCCAGTTGGTCGCGTTTCTAACCAGGGTTGCCAGCAACAAAGTCGTCGACGAATGCCGACATCGGTTCCAGACACAGAAGGCGGACGTTGCCCGCGAATGTTCGCTGTCGGACCAGACGTCTCGGGAACTGGCGATCCCGGGCCGGGAACCGCCGCCGAGTCAAATCGCGATCATGAACGAGCAGATGGAACGGTTGCGCGGCGGCGTTCCGTCCCGTTACCGTTCGATTGTGGAGCTGCGTGCCGAAGGCCAGTCCCAGGAGGAAATCGCGGAAAAGCTTGGCGTCAGCGAGAAAACAGTCAGCCGCGTGCTGAACAAGCTTCGTTCGCGAGTGGAAAGGGGACCATGAGCGTCAACCTGGTGGTTCCGGCCAATTCCGACAAGACCCTGCTTGACGCGGACGAGGCGAAGGCGTTGGCGTCGGAGATCATTGCGCGCACGGACCAAAAAGAGCGTTTCGACGCCGACGCCATTCTGGAAGAGCATCCCGGTTTGGCCGAGTACCGATCGGTCGTCGTCGATTTGGCCTACGAGGAATTCTGCCGGGCACTGGATGCCGGCCAGCCGCCAGATCCGCAAGAATTCGTTCGTCGCTTTCCCGACGTCGCCCATTCCCTGCTGAAAGTGCTGGAAGTTCACCGCTACCTCGATCACCATCCGGACACCTTCGAGCCGGGGTCGCTGGATTGGCCGCAGGCGGGTGAGGAGGTGGCCGGCTTTACGCTGGTTCGCGAAATCGGACGCGGCGGATTCTCCCGCGTGTTTCTGGCGCGGGAGAGGAACCTGGGAGATCGCGAAGTCGTCGTCAAGATCTGCACGCACGCCAGCGAAGAAGCCGCGCGGCTGGGACAACTCGAACACCCTCACATCGTGCCCGTCCATTCCGTGCAGCTGCGTCTCGTCTCCGGTTTTTCTGTCATTTGCATGCCTTACCTGAGCAGTGCGACCTGGGCCGACGTCATCGCCGAGTTGTTCGCCGCCGGAGGCGCGCGGCCCCGCGGAGTTGACGTTCTGCCAGCCGTTCAGCGCATCAACCAGCAGCATGGTTTTCCCGCACGCGGCCAGGCCGACCGTTTCGCTACGAACCGCTGGCCGTGGCGGCGAGGCTCCTATGCCGAAGCGATCTTGGAGACGGGGGCTGAACTGTGCGAAGCGCTGGAGTACGCGCATCGCCAAGGCATTTGCCATTGCGACGTCAAGCCCTCGAATGTCCTGCTGACCACCGAGGGCCGTTCCCTGTTGCTCGATTTCAACCTGTCCATGCAGAGCGCGGGCACCGCGGCGGTCGTGGGCGGAACTCTCCCTTACATGGCGCCCGAGCAGTTGCGAGTCGTCCTGGAGGCCGACGCTCGAAGCGTCCCGGAGATCGATCATCGGACCGACCTGTTCGCGCTGGGCGTGACGATGTTTCAACTGCTGACCGGACGGCTGCCCTTTCCGACCGACGACCTGCCGAACGACAGAATCCAGAGCGCACGCCAGTTGCTCGAAAGACAGCGGGACCGCGGCGACCTGTGCGACCAGTTGACCGCGGTGGCCAGTCCGGAAATCGCCCGCGTGATTGCCGGCTGTATGGCCTTTGATCCGCAAAATCGTCCCCCGTCGGCGGCCGACGTCGGGCGACGGTTCCGGCAGGAACTGGGGGCGCCGGCCCGAGTTCGGCGGTGGGTCCGGGATCACAAGTCAGCCCTGGCCGGCGGGGCGGCTGCCCTGGTCTTGCTCGTCGCTTTCTGCGGAATCGGCTTGGCCCTCCGCCCGGCGAGTCATGTCCGGCAATTCGAACGGGGCGTTGCGTACCTCGAGGCGGGCCAGTTCGACGCCGCCAGAGGATGTTTCGAGCATGCATACGGCAGCCGTAGCGATTTCCACCAAGCGCTGGCTTTGCAGGGTTGGGCCGACCTGAAAGCTGCCCAGCAGCCGGGACGGGACGAAGCGGAGCGTTCGGCGCGGCTGCGGAGTGCCCATCAAGCGTTTGACGCGAATTGGATGCGTTATCCCAGCGCCGAAGCGGCGGCCAGCCTCGCTTGGTGCCTGTTGCAAATCGGAAACCATAACGACGCGAGATGCTGTTTTGACAAAGCTCTCCAGTTGGGGCTTGCCACGCCTGCCGTGCTGAACAATCTCGGGTATTGCCTGACCAAGACGAAAAACCTTGCGGAAGCCGCCGTCCGACTGGAGGATGCCGTTCGATTGGATCCTACGCTGCAGGCGGCCCGCCATAATCTGGCGGTTGTGGCATGGCGTTTGGTTCTCGACGAAAGAAGAGAATGTGAGCGGGCGCGACGACAGGGCGATCACGATCGCGCGGCGAGCCACGAAGCGAGGGCGGCGGAACTCCTGTGGTCGGCGATGGAGCATGTCGAAGCGGCCCTGCAGTCGGGCCCCCGATCGGCCGAGTTAGAGCTTGTCGCCGCGAACATCTATGCCTGTCTCTCCGCCTCGCGACCCCAAGACGCGAATCCTGAAACGGAAGCATTGAAGCAAGAGTCTCTTGAAAAGGCGTTGAAATCGTGTCAGGCGGCGATGAAACTCCATCTGCCTGCCAGCCGACTCAAAGAACCCGCCAGTCTGAATCCGCAACTGGCACAAGCTCCTCTTTTCCAAGAGTTGCTGACGCGCCCCCCGGCCTCTGCAGTGCCTGGGCACATCACTTTGACGGTCGATGTATTTCCGGATATCCGCAGCCAGTTAATTGCTGTCGAGTGATAGCCCTGAATTGGCCAAAGTGGAACAAGGTTTCTCGGAAGAGAACTTTTTCACGTTTTTCTTTTTTTCCTTGTCTGGTGTGCGAGCGGAATCTCGATTCCCGTATGGACAGCCAGTGCATGTTCGATGTGCCACGGCGGTCCAACGATCAGTGTTTATCACGCGTTTGGCCACCATCGACAGGGGGAGTTCCGCATGTCCATGATTCGTTTCCTGCCATCCTTTGCCCGCGACACGGTCCGGCGCGCGGTTTCCCGCCGGACGCTGCGTTTGGAGACACTCGAAAGCCGATTGCAGCTCAGCGCCGTCCCACCGGAACTTGCTTTCGAGCTGCTGCCGCAAGAGGAGGTCGCGGTGGTGCAAGATGAACAGGTCGGCGCCGATGTCGGGGACTCCGTCCCGAGTCAAACGGCGATTGGCGTCGTGTCGACGGATGCGACAAGCGAATACAACGCCAACCAGGTGGCCGCTAATTCGCAGGTTTGCCTGCCGCTCGACCCGGCAAGCGTCACCGCTCGGATTGATGCCCTGATGACCGAGTTGGCCCAGCGTGACCAGGCACTTCGATCGGTTTTGGACCGCATCGGCCCCTCGCTGCCACTGGTGGCCGCACAGAATATGGCGAGTCTTGTCAGCTTGGCGGGCGACGACGGTGCCGACGTTGACGTACCGAGCGACACGGAAACGTCGGAGGGGCAGGACGGGCTTCCAACCGCTGACGATTCGACGACGCCAACGACGCTCGGGGAAGGCGAGCTAACGTCCGAACCCATTGGCGCGCCACCCGCTCCCGGCGATCCCAGCGGCAATCCGCCTCCTCCCGGCGGACCTGGCGGGCCCGGCGGGATTGGAGGTCCGCAGCTTACCCTGCCCGTGATCGTCGAATTTGGTGTCATCGCCGGACTGAGCAACATCTGGACGGCCCAAGGCCTGGTCGAACATGCCCAACCGTGGACCCTGACGGTTGTTTTCGGTGGGCTCTTCGAGGGACACTCCACCAGCGTGAATAGCAATGGATCTTTCTCGTACCCCTTGATGTTATCGGCGGGGATCAGCGGACTCGTCAGCGCTCAGGCGTTCGATCAATACGGCGAGGGTTCGAACATCGAGTTCGACTATATCACCTGACCGATCGAGGATGAATCGAAGAACCACGCAGCCAACGACACTCATGGATTGGGAGAGAAACATAATGTTTGGCGGAACGCGAACCGATCGTGATCGGCAATTCAAACCGGACATTCCGCAACCTGCCCCGCCCGCGGCGGACCCGTCCCTTGCCGAGACGCTGAAGCGGGTCGTACGGCGGATCCTGCGAACCCAGAGCTGCCGCACGCATTTCGAGGCACAGGTTTTGGACGAAGCGCGGCGTTTGCTGGGCAACCCGTTGTGCGAAATGGCCCGGGACACGCTGGAATGTCTGATTGTCGACCGATTGCTGGGCAGACGGCGCGAGGGTGGTTTGGAGATTGCTGCGCAAGGAGCCGGCGTCGTCTGCCCGGCAACTCGGCTGCGCGTCGCCAACTCGACGTTTCGACGGCGTTGAGAGTGCGGCGGCCAGGACGGAAGGACTGCATGATGAGCGGGAGTAGTGCGAGCAAGGCGGCGATAGCGGTGTTGGAACCGGAGGAGCGTCGTTCGCTGGTCCCCCCTGTCGAACTGTTTACGCGGCTGATCGCGTGTCTCAGCGGACGGCACGTCGCGCGTCTGCGAGTCGGGACTGCCGAGCGGGTTGGCCTGACGTGGGTGCTGGCCGGACTGGTGCTGGCCGCTTTCTTGGCGGACGCTTGTGCGCCGTTGGGCGTGGCCATGTGGCTGCTACACGCGATCCCATTGGCGTTATCCTACCAGACACCGCGCATCAAGCAGCCCTACGGTTTCGCCGCGGCAAGCTCGGTCTTGATCTTTTTCGCTTGGTTTCTGGCCTCACCAGGCTTGTCGTGGCCGATCGAGGCTTTTAACCGGGCTGCGTTTGTGTGTGTGCTGTGGCTGGCTGCGGTGTGGGTAGTCCGGCGGCGGACAGCCGAGGAAGCCTTGAGGTACAGCGAGGCGTACTCGATGCAGTTAAGCGAATCCCTGGAACGGCGGGTCTGCGAGCGAACGGCCCAGCTCGAAGCGGCCAACGCGGAATTGGAGGCTTTCGCCTGCTCGGTTTCCCACGACCTGCGGGCACCGCTTCGAGCGGTGGATGGATTTGCTCGAATTCTGGAGGAGGAGCACGCGGGGGAACTGGCGGAAGAGGGCCGGCGGGCCTTGGCGGTGGTCCGCAACGAGGCCCAACGCATGGGGCGACTGATCAGCGACCTGCTGGACTTTTCACGGCTTGGGCAACGCCCGATGCGCCTGACGGATGTCGACATGACCGCGCTGGTTCAAGAACAGTTCGATCGCTTGAAAGAGCGTGCGGGGGATCGCGAGATGGATTTCCGGTTGGGGGATCTCCCGATGGCCCGGACCGATCCGGCGCTGCTCCGCCAAGTCTGGTTCAACCTGCTCGACAACGCCTTCAAGTACACCCGCCACAGGCGGCGGACGGAAATCCGCATCGACGGCTCGAAACAGGGAACCGAGATCGTGTACTCGATCCGCGACAATGGCGCCGGATTTGACATGCAGTACGCCGGCAAGCTGTTCGGCATGTTCCAGCGGCTGCACGCGACGGTGGAATTCGAGGGCACAGGCGTGGGACTGGCCTTGGTCAAACGCATCATACACCGCCACGGTGGGCGAGTTTGGGCGGAGGCCCAAGTTGGACGCGGTGCGACCTTTCATTTCACCCTGCCTGCCGAGCGATCGACAGCGTGTTGACAAGGCCCCACACGGCCCCCCCCTCTCAGAGAGAGTTTTCCCCCTCATGGCGCGCTCCGTCTTGAAAGGCTTCTGCGGTCTGCTACAAATGGAGTTCGCAGAATCGAAATTGCGTGCAGCAGCCCCAGAAAACCGGAGCCGGTGCGTATGGGACGCCCCCAGGCTGATCCAACTTTGCTCTCGACCTTTTCCGTCGTTCGTGTCACGGCTCTTTGGACCATCCTGGTTGCCGCTTCGTTGCTGTCCATCTTTGCCACACATGGGCGGCAGATGGAAGAACTCGCTTCCAGCAACGCCCGGGCCGTTGTCAACCGGGACGTAGCCTTCATCCGCGGGGGGGAAAGTCATGGCGCGCATTCAGAACAGGTCGGCGACGTTCGCGGCGGCCCCCTCGTCGACGTGGATTTGGCGCCGCAACGGACGTCCGCCTATAAGCGGACGTTTCCGGCGACGTTGATCCACGGTTCGATTTGGCTGTTGGGCCTGTTGGTCATCGCCGCGGGAACGCGGCAGATCCAAGAGCGATTCCAGGAGCGGTTGCAGTCCGAGCAGACGATGCGTTTGGACGAAGCCCGCCTGGAAGGGCTCCTGCAGTTGCATCAGATGTCCGGCGCCCGCCAGGCCGAACTTACCCGTTTCGCTCTGGAACAGTCCGTGCGGCTGACCGAAAGTCAAATCGGCTATGTGGCCTTTGTCAACGACGACGAAAGCGAACTGACCATGTATGCGTGGTCGGAGACGGCTGAGCAGCAGTGTGCGATGGACGACAAGCCGCAGGTCTATCCGGTCGAATCCACGGGGCTGTGGGGCGAAGCCGTCCGGCAACGGCGTCCCATCATCACCAACGACTATGCGCTTCCCAATCCGTGGAAGAAGGGGTTGCCCCCGGGCCACGTGCCCCTGACGCGGCACATGAACGTACCGATCTTGGATGACGGGCGGATCGTGATCGTGGCCGGCGTGGGCAACAAAACGGAGGAATATGACGATTCGGACGTCCGTCAAGTGACGCTGCTGATGACCGAGCTGTGGCGGATCGTCCGGCGGCAGCACGCGGAGGAATCGCAGCGCCGCAGCGAGGAGATGCTCCGCAGCATTCTCCTTGCCGCCCCGACGGGGATCGGCGTCGTCGTGGAACGTGTCCTCCAGTTCGTCAACGATCGTTTGTCTCAGATGACGGGGTACACCCGCGAGGAACTGTTGGGCCGCAATTCGCGGATCCTGTATCCGACCGACGAGGATTACGAGTTCGTGGGGCGTGAAAAGTACCGCCAGATCGCCGAGACCGGGACGGGGACCGTCGAAACACGCTGGCGGACGAAAAGCGGCGAAGTGCTTGACATCTTGCTCTCCTCGGCCGTCTTGGATCCGTCAGGCGCAACCCGCGGGATCACGTTCGCCGCGCTGGATATCACGGGTCGCAAACGGGCCGAGGATGCGCTGCGCAAGAGCGAGCTGCTGCACCGCAGCCTGGTCGAGCATCTGCCGCAGCGGATCATCGTCAAGGACCGGAATTCCGTGTTCGTCTCGTGCAACGCCAACTTTGCCCGCGAACACGGCCTGCAGCCCGAGCAGGTTGCCGGACTGGATGATTTCGCCTTCTACCCCTCTGAACTGGCAGAGAAGTACCGGGCCGACGACCACGCCGTGATGAGCGCCCGAGTCCCGCAAGCAATCGAAGAGTTGAACCAGACGGACGGTCAGCACCGTTGGGTCCACGTGCATAAAGTGCCCTATTGTGACGAACAGGGACAGATCATAGGCGTGCTGGGAATTTTCGAGGACATCACCGACCGGAAACGGGCCGAAGAGGATGTTCACTGTTGGAACGACTTGTTGGAACAGCGCGTGCGGGAACGGACGGCCGAATTGCAGATCGCCAACCGCGAACTGGAGTCCTTCAGTTACTCGGTCTCGCACGATCTACGGGCGCCGTTGCGGGCGATTCATGGCTTCGCCCGCATCTTGACGGACGAGTACCGCGAACGGTTGGACGACCAAGGCCGCCGCGTGCTGGACGTGGTGTCCAGCGAAGCCCAGCGGATGGGCCGGCTGATCGACGATTTGCTGAACTTCTGCCGACTTGGGAAATGCGCGTTCCAGCCCGCCCGGGTCGACATGGAACAAATGGCTCGAGAGGTGTACTGCGAACTCCGTCAGGGGGCGTCGGACCGCGAGGTGAGACTGCACTTGCGCCGCTTGCCTGCCGCCGCGGCCGACCCGATTCTGATCCGTCAGGTTTGGGTGAACTTGCTCGATAACGCCTTCAAGTACACCCGGGATGAAGCTTGCCCCCAGATCGAGATCGGCGGTTCCACCGTCGACGGCGAAGGCATCTATTTCGTGCGCGACAACGGCATCGGGTTCGACATGAAATACACGGAGAAATTGTTCAAGGTCTTCCAGCGTTTGCACGGACCGGATGAATTCGAAGGCAACGGCGTCGGCCTGGCTCTGGTCCTGCGGATCGTCCAGCTTCACAACGGCCGCGTGTGGGTGGAAGCCGAACCGGGCCGCGGAGCCACGTTTTACTTTGCGTTGCCTCGACGTGGCGGCGGTGAGGGCGTGACAGCACAGAAATTCACAACTTCGAACACGACGGGCATCCCGATGCAAGCCCATGAAGGAGAATCTTATGGATTCAACCACTGAACCACTTCCTCAAGCCGTCGAGGTGCTGCTGGTCGAAGACAATCCGTATGACGCAGAGTTGATGCTGCGGACGTTCCGCAAGCGGGGGTTGGCTCACGAAGTGCTCTGGCTCAAGGATGGCGTGGCAGCTCTGGAGTACCTGTTTGGCTCAGAGGCCGATGCGGCGGGGGCGACAGGCCTGCTGCCCAAGCTGGTCCTGCTGGACTTGAAGCTGCCCAAGGTGGATGGGCAGGAGGTCCTGCGGCGAATTAAGACCGACCCTCGCACGTGGAGCATTCCCGTGGTGGTCCTGACCTCGTCGCGCGAAGAGTCGGATGTGTTGCGGTCCTACGACGCTGGAGTGAACAGTTACGTCGTCAAACCCGTGGATTTTGACAGGTTCACCGAGGTCGTGGCACAGCTGGCGCTGTATTGGCTGATGGTCAACCAACCGCCCGAGCGCCGCAGCCCGGTCCGCGACGATCTGGCAAAAGACGGTGGGTGCGGGCGAGTTTCGCACGAAAGTCAGCAGGAATGGAGCCATGTCCAGCACGTCGGCAAATCGTGACGCCTGCGACTCAGCCGGCTTCGTGGCCACGCGGTGGACGGTGGTCCTGGCGGCGGCAAAGGGGCGGGACTCGCCGGAGGTGGCGGACGCCATGGCCGAACTGTGCCGCACGTATTGGTATCCGCTGTACGCCTTTATCCGCCGGCGCGGGTACGAATCCCACGAGGCAGAAGATCTGACGCAGGAGTTCTTTGCGCGGTTGCTGGAGAGACACGTCTTGGTCGGCATCGACCGGGAGAAGGGCAAGTTTCGCGCTTTCCTGTTGGCCGCGGCCAAGCACTTCCTGGCCAACGAGCGAGACCGGGCGCAGGCCCAGAAACGGGGCGGCGGCCGGGCGATGATCGCCTGGGACTGTCTGAACGCCGAGGCCCGGTACCGGTTGGAGCCGGCCCATGACTTGACCCCGGAGCGGCTGTTCGAGCGGCGGTGGGCCTTGGCGCTGCTCGACCGTGTTCTCGCACGGCTGCAGGCCGAGTTCGACGAGGGGGGCAAGACGCGATTGTTTGAAGCTCTCAAAGGAGCGCTCGCCGGCGGCCTGGAAAGCACCTATGCGGCGATTGCCGAGCGGCTGGGGATGAGCGAAGTGGCGGTCAAGGTGGCCGTGCATCGCTTGCGGCGGCGTTATCGCCACCTGTTGCGGGAGGAGATCGCCCACACGGTTGCCGATCCCACCGAAATCGACGAAGAGATCCGGCATTTGCTGGATTGTCTGTAACCTCTCGCGGCGTTTGCTTCTGTTCTTGGCGGAACATGACGCAGAACAGGATACGGGAGCATCCACGATGACCAACCACAAGCAATGTGCGGCGTGCGGAAGTCCCTTGGCGGCCGATGCGCCGCAGGGACTGTGCCCGGCGTGTTTGTTCAAGCAAGGGCTGCCATCCGAGCCGGACGCCACGCAAGACGCGGGGCGGCAGGCGGTGGGGGACACGCCGCCGACGCCGGCGGAACTGGCGGCTCACTTTCCCGATTTGGAGATTCTCGAGTTGCTCGGCCGCGGCGGCATGGGGATCGTCTACAAGGCCCGGCAGAAACAGTTAGGCCGCACCGTGGCCTTGAAGATCCTCGCCCCCGCCGTCGCCCAAGACCCGGCCTTTGCCGAACGATTCTCGCGCGAGGCCCGGGCCCTGGCGATGCTCAATCATCCGCACATCGTGGCCGTGTACGATTTCGGCCGGAAAGGCGACCTGTTCTTTTTCTTGATGGAGTACGTGGACGGGGCCAACCTGCGACAACTGCTCGACGGCGGCCGGCTGGCGCCGCGCGAGGCGCTGGCCATCGTGCCGCAAATCTGCGACGCTCTCCAGTACGCCCACGACATCGGCGTCGTCCACCGCGACATCAAACCGGAGAATCTGCTGCTGGACAAACGGGGCCAGGTGAAAATCGCCGACTTCGGCCTGGCCAAACTCGCGGGCCGGCAGCCGCATGAGGTAACGCTGACCGGCACCGGCCAGGTGATGGGAACGCTGCACTACATGGCCCCGGAGCAGACCGAGCATCCGCAGCAGGTCGATCACCGGGCGGATATCTATTCGCTGGGCGTGGTCTTCTACCAGATGCTGACCGGCGAGTTGCCGCTGGGCCGATTCGCGCCGCCGTCTCGCAAGGTCGAGATCGACGTCCGGCTGGATGACGTGGTGCTGCGGGCGTTGGAAAAGGAACCGGAACTGCGTTACCAACATGCCAGCGAGATCAAGACTCGCGTCGAGTCGATCGCGACAAGCGGGCCGGAAGAGCGGCCTCAGCCCGAGCCGCCCGTCGCAAAGACAGAGGACTTGGACCAGGCGCGGCGCGAAGTCCGCTTGCCCGCCATCGGCTTGCTGGTGGCCGGCATCCTCAACTTCCTGGCCGTCACCGTCGCCGGGATCGCCTGGGGACTGGTGGCTCAATACGCGGCGGCCAGGGCGGTGGCCCCGTCGCCGCTGACTGCGGCCGACGCCTTCACGACCTCGCCGGACGTCCAGGCAGTCCTGTTGCTGGTGCTGTTTGCCGGCCTGATCGCCAGCGGCCTGACCATGTTCGGAGCGTTGAAGATGATGCGGTTGGAAGGCTATGCCGCCGCCGTGACGGCTGGCATCCTGGGGATGATCATTTCGCCCGGCAATCTGGTCGGCCTGCCTGTGGGGATTTGGACGCTGGTCGTGCTGAGCAGCCGATCCATCAAGGCCGCCTTTGCTGCGAATCGGCCGCCCGCGCAGGCGGGCGAAAGCGAGGCGTCGCGGCCGCTGCCGTCGCGGGGCGACTGGGCGGTGTGCTGGACCGCCCGCATTTTGGGATTGCTTGGGTTCCTGTTCGTGTTGATGTTCATTCTGGCAGAAGGGGTTCCCGCGTTTTGGTCCCAACCGGTCCCGGTCCAGATCGAATTGGCCGGCATGGTTGCGATGCTGGTTGGCTTGTTGGTGGGCTGGCGGCTGGAGGGGCTTGGCGCCGCGCTGATCGTCGCCGGCTGGCTGGTATTTGCGATCATCGAACGCGGCCGCCCTCCGCTCTCGTTCACGGCGTTCCTGGCCGTCGCAGCCCTGTATGCCTACGGGGGCTGTCGGCGTGGCGATTCGGCTGTTCGTCCCGCGCGCTCTGCCGCGAAAGAACCGGAGATGGAAGGTCCCTGTGCCCCCGACCCGGCAAACCCCCGCCTGTCTCGCGTCGCCGTCGCCGGGGCCGTTTGGGCTCCCTTCTTTCTGTTCGTCGTCGTGTCCACTTTCGTCGTGGTCCCCGTTCAGGTCGAAGCGGGAGCCGAGCCGTCGGGGCCGGTCTGGTGGCAGATCGCGCTGGCCGCGACCCTGTTGCCGCTGGGGCTGACAGCGCCGCTGGGAACGACGATTTGCGGGGCCATATCGCTGGCCCAGATTCGCCATTCGGGCGGCCGCCTGTACGGCCTGGGATTAGCCGTCTTTGACCTGCTGCTGTACCCGCTGCTCGTGCTGAATGCGCTGATCGGATTCGTCGTCTTTCGCGCGTTTCAGTACGTGGCGTCGATGTTCGGCAGCGAGCACGCTGAAATCAGATTATTCCTGCCGCTGGGGGGCACGTTCCTGATCTGCGCCGCCGTCGCCGCCGTCATCTTCTGGCTGGTCCGGCGTGCGGCCACGCCGGAATAACCTGTGAGGCCGGAGGCAACTAAACGGGAAAGGTCGAATACGGTTCGGCACACCGGTTGCTGTCGGCAAGCATCCTCGACGCTTGCCGTCGAGTCATTGAGAAAAACTGGCCACGGGAGCAACTCACAGAAAGTGACCTTTGATCCTCGACGCTTGCCGTCGAGTGCTTCAGGTTAGTTGGTGGGATCACGGTGTCAGCCATCGATCCTGAGTCTCACGACGGCAAGCGTCGGGGATCACCGTCGTCCGAGGTGGGCGCTTGTTCGTGGCCACATAACCTAAACCACTCGCCGGCAAGCGGCGAGGATGCCCATCTTGGCAAGAATCGTGCCGAACAGCATTGGACCCGTTCCAATGATTGACGGCATTGGCCGGTTGTGGTACCTTGCCGTCATGCCGCGAACAGGCCGTGTTGCTCCTGGGGGGATGGGGTTCCACGTCTTGAACCATGGCGTGGGACGCATGCGTCTGTTTCTCAAAGGCCGCGGACGTCGCGGCCTTCGAGCGAGTCATCGACAAGACACTGGAAACCTGTCCGATGCGGATCTGCGGCTACTGCCTGATGTCCAATCAAACAATGGCATCTTATGCCGTGGCCGGAACGCGACGGCGACTTGGGGGCCTTCATGCGAAATGCGGGAGAACGATGATGCCTGGGAAGAAGACTCGCGGGCAGGTGGAGACGGAAATCAGCGCGGCGATCATCAAGTTCGAGAAGGAATTCATGGGCCGTGGTCCGATCGAGACCAAGACGTACATCATCGACGACTTGGTGCTCGTGCGACTGCGGGGAATCATGACGCCAGCGGAACAACAGCTCGTGCAAGCGGAAAACACGTCCCGCGGCCGTGAACTGATTAAGCAGGTTCGCCACGAGTTGCTCGAACGGGGGCGACCGTTGCTGGAGGCGGTCATCCAGGACATCCTGCGGCGGAAGACGGTCAGCCTGCACACCGATCTGAGCACGATCACGGGCGAGCGGGTGATCCTCTTTGCGTTGGACGCCGCTCCCGAGTTCTGACTCGTGACCTGCCGCCGACGCTGAATTCGCCGGCGCTGGCCTGCGGACCATGTCAAAGACAGCGGGTGTCAAAGACCGCGAGGCCTTGGCGCAGAATCCCTGTTTTGGTAAAGTAATTGCAATGCAGCCCTAATTGCAGAGGAACCGAGCTGTTCCTGGGCAAGTGGAGAGGCAGAGAAGACGTTTTCGGGTTGCACCAATCCTCGGGCAAGAGGTGTGGTCGAAACAAGAAAGCCGACACCGCGGAGCAAAGCGGTGGCGGCTTTTTGTTTGCGCAGTTGGCATTATGGAGGGGCTTGATAATAGCTCTTAAGTCATGAGTCCTGAGCGAAAACGATACGCTGTATTTCTCGATCGAGACGGAACCCTGATTGAAGACCGCGGTCACCTGGCGAACCCCTCGGAAGTCTGTTTCCTGCCGGGCGCCATCGAAGCCCTGCGCCGGCTTCGAGAGGACTTTCTGTTCTTCCTCGTGACCAACCAGTCCGGCGTGGCCGAGGGGATCGTGACCCTGGAGCAAGTGGAGCAGGTCAATGCCCATGTGGTGACGGCGTTGGCCGAGGCGGGGCTGGAGATTACCGCCACGTACGTCTGTCCCCATCACCGCGGCGACGGCTGCAATTGCATCAAACCCAATCCCCATTTCCTGCACCGAGCGGCCGAGGAGCATGGCGTTGACTTGCGGCGCTCGTTTGTGGTCGGCGATCATCCCCACGACGTAGAGCTTGCCAAGCGGGCCGGGGCGCAGGGGCTCTACGTCTGCACCGGTCATGGGCTGAAACACCTTCCAGAACTGCCTGCGGAGGATGTGGTCGTCCCCGACCTGCGGGCAGCGGCGGAATGGATTCTCTCCCGCTGGCCGCCGTATCGGATGCGACATGGCGTCGGGCGCGCAGCCGAAATGCTCCGCCGCGGCGGCGTGGTGGCCTTCCCGACCGAGACCGTGTACGGCCTCGGCGCCAACGCATTCGACCGAATCGCCTTGGAACGCGTCTTCGACATCAAGAAGCGGCCCCGATTCGACCCTCTCATCGTCCACGTGGCGGACGCGCGTCAAGCCAGCTGCTTGGTGAAGGACTTTCCAGCTGCAGCCCGCGAACTGGCACGACGGTTCTGGCCGGGGCCGCTCAGCATGGTCTTGCCCAAGATCGACGACATCCCCGACATCGTGACGGCGGGCCACAAGAGCGTGGCCATCCGGGTTCCCAATCATGCGCTGGCGCTGGGCCTGCTGTGGGAGACCGGAGTGGCGGTGGCGGCGCCAAGTGCCAACATCTTCGGCCGCCTCAGCCCGACAACGGCCAACGATGTAGCAACGCAGCTTGGCGGGGATGTGGACATGATCCTCGACGGCGGACCGTGTTCGATCGGCGTCGAGTCCACCATTGTCTCTTTCTGCCATGAGCGGCCGACGTTGCTTCGTCCGGGCGGACTGCCCCTGGAGGAAATCGAAGAAGTCATCGGCCCTCTCGCGTTGTCCACGCCTGCAGACGCCCCTTCGTTGTCGCCCGGGAGACTTCCCAGGCACTATGCACCACGCACGCCGCTCCTGCTGACGTCGGACCACAGCGATCATCCCGGAACGGACCGCGTCGGCCTGCTGTGCCTCAAAAAGCCCGCGGATGCGAGCCGTTTTGCCGCCGTGGAGGCCCTTTCCGAAACCGGGGACTTGCGCGAAGCGGCGGCCAATCTGTTCACGGCCCTCCGCCGGCTCGACTCACAGGACGTAAATACGATTGTCGCTTTCACGCCGCCCGAGTCAGGTTTCGGCCGGGCGATTGCCGATCGGCTCCGCAGAGCAAGTTGCTTGCACCGTTGTCACAAAGCCTTGGTCACTGCGGAGGCATGATGCCCCGCACGGCACGGTCTGCGGCAACCTCTCGTAGTGAGCAGATGGCGGGGCGGGGCCGCTGCGAAACCACCGAGGAGTCGCGGCGGCGCAGCCTGGACGTGTACTCACGAGCGGCCGAGCACGCCGCGCGGGAGCAGGATTGCCGACACCCAGTTCGAGTGGGACTGGTTCGACGACGAACGCATTCACTTTTTAGGAGAGAATCGTCATGCAGAAATTGCTACAAGGAATTCACCACTTCCAGGACAACATTTTCAGTTCGCAGCGCGAGTTGTTCGAACGTTTGGCGGAAGGCCAACACCCGGATGCCCTGTTCATCACCTGCTCTGACTCGCGCATCAGCCCCAACTTGATCACTCAGACCGAGCCCGGCGAGCTGTTCATCATCCGTAATGCCGGCAACATCGTGCCTCCGTATGGAGCCGCGAACGGCGGCGAGGGAGCTACGATCGAGTTCGCGGTGATGGGATTGGGCATCGAGCACATCATTGTCTGTGGACACTCCCATTGCGGCGCGATGAAGGGGTTGCTGCATCCCGAAAGCCTGACCCGGATGCCGATGATGACTGCTTGGCTCGGCCATGCCGAGGCGACGCGGCGGATCGCCCAGCAGAAGTACGAGGACCGTCCTGCGGAGGCTCTGCTCAATGTCGCCATTCAGGAAAACGTGCTCGTCCAACTGGAGAACTTGCGAACTCACCCTGCCGTCGCGGCCGGTTTGGCCAGCGGCAAGCTGAAGTTGCACGCCTGGGTGTACAAGATCGAAACCGGCCAGGTGTTCGCCTACGACCCACAGCGGGGACAGTTCGCGCCGTTGACGGAAGTCTCGCCCGCACCGGTACCGCCGCTTGCGGCCAGACTGACCGAGATGCACTCCATTTGATGCGTCATCCCTAGGGAACACTTCGGAAAGGACGGACATGGAGCCCCCCCAACCCGCCGGCGCCACGCCGGGCAGTTTCGGTTCCGTCAAGCCAGATCTCCTGGCCTCGGTCGTCGTGTTCCTGGTGGCCCTGCCCTTGTGTATGGGCGTCGCCATTGCATCGGGCGTTCCGCCGGAGAAGGCCGCGGCCGTGGGCATCATTACGGGCATCGTCGGCGGCCTGGTGGTGGGCTTGCTGGCCGGCTGTCCGCTGCAAGTCAGCGGCCCGGCCGCCGGTCTGGCAGTGATCGTCGGCCAGCTCATTGCGGTACACGGCTTCGCCACACTGGGCCTGATCGTGATGGTGGCCGGGGCGGTGCAATTCCTCGCCGGCCTGTTTCGCTTGGGGCAGTGGTTCCGGGCCATGTCTCCGGCGGTCATCCAGGGCATGTTGGCCGGCATCGGCATGTTGATCTTCGCCGCCCAGTTTCATGTGATGGTCGATGACGCCCCCCCGGGCAGCGGCATCAGGTTCGGCGGGATCATCAACCTCTATACCATTCCCGAGGCCACTTGGAAGGGTTTGACGGAAGACGTCCATCAGGGCGCCGCGGGGATTGGCGTGCTGACGATCCTGGCCATCATCGGCTGGACGTTCTTGGCACCGAAGAAGCTGAAGATCATGCCGGCTCCCCTGTTCGCCGTACTGCTGGCCGCGTCCGTCGCTGCCGCGCTGCGGTTGGACATTCGATATATCAGTGTGCCGGACCAGCTCACGGATGCGATTGCGATACCGGCCGCTGGGGAATGGCTACGGCTCCTCGACTGGTCGATCCTGGGGGCGGGGCTGGCCTTGGCGTTCGTCGCCAGCGCCGAATCGCTGCTGACGGCCACGGCAGCCGACGCCATGCAGCAGCACGCTGCTCGGACCAAGTATGACCGCGAGTTGGTCGCTCAAGGGGTGGGCAATCTGGTCTGCGGTCTGTTGGGGGCGCTGCCCATGACGGGCGTCATCGTGCGAACTTCGGCCAACATCCAGGCCGGAGGCCGCACGCGGGCGTCAACGATGCTGCACGGCCTGTGGCTGCTGGTGTTCGCCGTGCTGTTCCCCCAGGTTCTGCGTTTGATTCCCATCGCCAGTCTTGCGGCAATCCTGGTGTACACCGGCTGGAAGCTGATGAACCCCAAGGCGGTGCGCGCCCTGTGGCAGTATGGCAAGGGCGAGGCGGCCATTTATGCCGCCACCCTGGCTACCATCGTGATCGCCGATCTGCTCACCGGCATCCTGGTTGGCCTCAGCCTGGCGCTAGCCAAGCTGCTGTACACGTTTTCCCATCTCGTCGCACGACTTGTCGTGGAGAATGGCCGCACCATCCTTTACCTGAAAGGGGCCGCCACGTTTATTCGGTTGCCCAAGCTGGCCGCAATCCTGCAAGAGGTTCCGGTCAGCACCGAACTTCACGTCCATTTCGAAGAGCTGACTTACATCGATCACGGCTGTCTGGACTTGCTCATCCATTGGGAGAAACAGCACCAGGCGACGGGCGGTCGCCTGGTGATCGACTGGGAACGCCTGACGGCTCGGTTCCACCAGTATGGACAAGACCTCGGCGAAGACACTGGCCCGCCGGCCCCGATTTTGGCCACGGAACCGCAGGCGAGGTCCGTCTTCCCCATCAAGGCGATTCTGCACCCGACGGACTTCTCGGAGCATGCAAGTTTTGCCTTCCAGCAGACCTGCGCGATGGCCCGGGAGCACGGGGCGCGGCTGATCATCTTGCACGTCTGCCCGTCGGTTGTAGCCACCAGCGAGATTGAAGCGGCCATGGTGCCGTCGGAAGCCGACAAAGAACTGCTGCGGGCTGAACTGAGCCGACTTCAGCCACGGGACCCCAATGTGTCTGTGGAACATATTCTCCAAGCCGGGGAGCCCGTGGAGGAAATCTTGCGGGTGGCCCGTGAACGTCACTGCGATCTGATCGTCATGGGCACCCACGGGCGGACCGGGTTGAGCCGGCTGCTGATGGGCAGTGTGGCCGAAGCGGTCGTCAGGACGGCTTCCTGTCCGGTGGTGACCATCAAGGGCCCTCCTTTGTCTTCGTGAAAGGCCGTTACAAACATTTGTATTGGCGGCCGTTTCGTCGGCGCACACCAAGACGAGCGCAGCAACAAAGCCTCGTCGTCGCCAGTGACCGATGGCAAGTTGGTGGCCTTTCTCTACGGCAGCGGGGACGTGGCATGCTTTGACATGGATGGCCGTCGCCGCTGGGCGCGGAACATTCAGCAGGATTACGGGCCCCTGGCGTTCTTCTGGACGTTCGGCGGTGGCCGCTCTGATTGATGTGGCCGACCTGCGCATCCGCGATCCGTTTGTCCTGACGGATATCCCGAACGCCCGCTACGTCATGGTCGCCAGCATTGGCAATCGGCGGCGGGGAGCGAAAGGCTGGGAGTGCTACACCAGCACGGACCTGCGGCATTGGCAGGCCCCGGTCACCGTGTTCACGCCGCCCGCAGGATTCTGGGCCGATCGCGACTTCTGGGCACCGGAGCTCCACGCCTACCGCGGCAAGTTCTACCTGTTCGGGACCCTCAGCGCGGAACATGCCAAACGCGGCACGCAGTTGTTCGTCGCAGATGGTCCGCTGGGACCGTTCCAGGCTCACACCGACGGCGCTGCCACGCCGCACGACTGGATGGCGTTGGACGGGACGCTGTACGTCGAGGACAACCAGCCTTGGATGGTGTTCTGCCATGAATGGGTTCAGATTGGTGACGGCACGATGGACGCGGTCCGGTTGACGGCTGATCTCTCAAAGCCCGTCGGCGATCCAATCCAGTTGTTTCGGGCCTCGGACGCGCCCTGGTGTCGAGCGATCCAGCCGGGGAAGTACGTGACGGATGGACCGTGCTTCTTCCGTTTGAAGAGCGGCCCACTGCTCATGCTCTGGTCCAGTTTCGGCGAGCGGGGCTACGCGGTGGGCGTGGCCCGATCCGCCAGCGGGACCGTGCGGGGGCCCTGGACGCAGGATCGCCAGCCGCTGTACGAAGGCGGTGGCCATTGCATGATCTTCCAGTCGCTCGAAGGCCGGCCGATGCTAGTGCTGCACGGCCCCAACGATTCGCCCAAGGAGCGGGCCAAGTTCTTCGAGGTTCACGAAGAACAGGATGCGATCCGCCTGCAGGCCGTTGCCTGGCAGCAGGGGAAATGAGGACGTTCGACGGACGGAGACAGGAGGCGGCGACGATTACAGGCATACCGCTGAGGAAATCTGCCCGTGTGCAACAACGCAACGGCGACTTCATCCCAAAATGGTCAACGCGGTCGCTCCGGCAGCAGCGGCCCGCCGGTGCGGATGTGTTCGTCGAACTTCCGAATTTCGGCGGCCAGCTCCGTGCTGCGTTTCAACGTGAAGCTGGGCGCGTAAACCTCGCAATATGTGGCCCGGTTTTCGTAGAGCTTCCGAAACAGCTCAGGCCACGCATAATCGCCGGGCTGGATGGCTTGCTGGCCCCGACAGATCGGCCTTTGCCAGACCCGATCAAAGGCCGCCTCGACCTGCGGGCTCGGCGCGCCCCAATCGCCGTTCGGTCCCCAGCCATTGGCTTGGCAGAAGAAAAGCGGGTTGCGTTCACCGATCTTTCCGACCACATGATCGGCCAGCGAGCCAGCCGCGTCGGTCAACGGTCCGTAACCCGAAAACGGGAATTCGATCGCCAAGTCCTTCCCGGCGTGTTTCAGACCAATGTCAAGGAGGCGTTCATGCGCCCGCAGCCAGTTCTCGTAGCTGTATCCCACCTGAGAACGAACCTCTTTGCCGTGGTTCAACTCGGCCCAATCCTGACCGTACCAAGCCAGATGCAGGAGCTTTACCTCTCGACTGCGGCACCATGCGGCCAAGCGGTTGACGTACGCCTCATACTCGGCTTCAAACACGGCGTTGGGCGAACCGTCCACCAAAAACGGCACGGCGACTTTTTCGTTCCCGCCACGGCCTCCAAGGTAAAACCGACATCCTTTGCCAAACACTCGGTCAGGCGTGTGTCGTCCGGCCATAAACCGGATGGAATAGGCCACGCCATGATCGCGAGCGATCTCGAGCCCTGCTTCGATCAGCGAGAAATCTTCGTCGGCCGCCTTCCAGGGGAACCGGAGGCAGAAACCACGGATCTTCGGAGTCTCGAGCGCCTTGTCAAGACTCCTGCGTAGTTCACGATGCAGTTCCTCCGGACTGGCAGCCTGCTGAAGAACCCACGTCCCGGCGATGGATTCCGGAAGGTTCGTGTCTGCCGCCATGAGCGATTCACGGAAGAGGCAGACCGTAGCGATCACCAAAACGACCAGCAATCCGCATTTTTTCCGCATAAGACACTCAGTCCTGTCAAGCACGAACCAGGAAGCAACATCCGCCAACGCTCCGCAGCACTCTCTACTTCCCGCTCGGCGGCCACTCGGTGCGTCGGCAACCGACCTGCGAAGCAGCAGGAAGCACGGCTTGGACCTCGTCTGGTAGCGGCGCAAGGCTGTTCAGTCCTTGGCCGTTTTTGATCACAAATCTCGTCCCGGTCAGCTCAAACGCGACAGGCAAGAGCGTAGAGTGCAGATCCTCCTGGAACCGCTGCTGCCACTGTGCCAAAGTGTTATCCGGATTCCAACTGTGTCGCAACGCCGGCGTCCAGCCGGTGTTCGCGTAGACGTTGTAGTCGGCATGGTTCGAGGTCACCGTGCGCTGGTAGGGACCGTATTCGGGACAACCCATGAAGATCGTCAAATCACAGCCGCGGGTCACGGTATCGGCCGCGACGTAGTTGCGAATCAGCAGGTTGTTGAAGACACGGACGTTCTCCAGCGGCCAGTCGTCGCCGCGCGGCATGCAGACGATGCCGCCATCGTTTCCGGCTACCGTATTGTGGACGATCCAGGTGTTCTGCGAACCCGAGATGTAGATCCCCCGACTGCGGTTCGCATACACCAGGTTGTCGGCAATAATACCGCCGTCCTTGTTGATCTCGTAGAAGATCCCGGCGCCGTCGTTGTGGTGGCTGATGTTACCCAGGATGCGGATATCGGCGTTGTCGTAGTCGAACCAGATGCCATCCGAGGCGATGTTGTAGGCCGCCTCGCAACTGCGGATCGTGCAGCGTACGTTGCCCGGAATGCACTTCATGCCACCCGCATGCCAGCCGGAATGAAACCGGCGATAGTTGTTGAACATCAGCGTACAGTCTTCGATCGTGCAGTCCCGGCACTCGCCCATGCCCAGGCCGGTATTGCCGTTGTAGGACAGGTCACAACGGCGGACGATGCACTCCCGCGAGCGTCCTAATCCCAGGCCGCAGAAATCGCTGCCGTAGATGCGGCAGTCCTCGACGACCACGCGTTCACATTGACCCACGGATACCATCGCCCATTGGCCACCGGGCTGACGGTTGTGGCGAAGTTCCAGACCGCGGATCACGACGTCGTGGACCTTTTCCGCAGTGAGCACGAAGCCACGCACGCCCACTTCGATCGAAAACCAAGCCGGCTCGCCAGCGATCTTGATGTACAGGCTCTGATCGGACGGATCAAAGAAGAACGAGTTCTCGATCATGTCATCCAGTCCGCGGCCGACAGTGGCCAACTTCAGGTATTCGTCGTTCTTGTAGATCGGATCAGGGCCGATCCGCTGCAGCGGCTTGTTGTCGCTGAGGAACACTTGCGAGACCCAACGTCTGCTCTTGTCCTGGTAGCCGCCTTGGAACCTCGCATCCGTGAAGAATTCGTCGCCCAGCACGATCCGCCACACGCCGGTAAAGGCGTTGGGGTAAGGTTCCTTGTGATCGACCTGCTCCGCCAACTTTTCCCATCGTCCGCGTACCAATTCCGAGCCCTTCAGAACTACACGGGCACCCGGTGCGGCAGTGAATGTGATTGGCAGCTCCGGTTGGCCTGACACTTTGATTTCCACGTGCTCGCGGTACACGCCCGAGTGGATCACGACCGTATCGCCGGGCCGCAGTTCCTGAGCCGACGCCGCACGGGAGACGGTCTTCCAAGGGGCCGCTTCGGTTCCGGGATTGGCATCGGCGGCGGACTCGACGGCCGGGTTGACGTGAAAGGTCGCTGCAGCGAGCATTCGCGGTGCGACCGAGGCGCATGTCAGGAGCACGAGCGTGCCCGTCAGCCTGGCCGAGTACCGGCCCGTGCGATGAAGACACATTTTGCCAGTTTCCCTCCGCTTCAAAATGAGGGCTTTTCCGGGGCAAACTCGCGCACTTCCTCCCGGCCGATGAAGTTCTCATACTCGCGCCGGGTCATCCATGTCTTGTATCGAGGATCGGCGGACCATTGCCGGTAATTGTTTTCGACGGCGGCTGTCAAGTCTCGATCCAGAGCGACTTGTCCAGATCGGGCAATGCGAATGTGGCCGCCGATCGGTCCTGACCGAGCGAAGGTGACCTCATATACGGTCTGTCCGACGGTCACCTGGACGCCGGGCTGTTCGGATCGTTCGATGCGTTCCGTAGGCGGCATCCGGGATGTTCCTTGGTCCGTGGCGTGAAGCACCACCAGGAACTCCGTCGTTGCGGGTCGCCCTTGCGGCGATAACTCGATTCGCCACCCTTCCAGTCCGATGCTATTTTCTCGATCGTGCGTCTGCCGTTCGCGGCGGTTCTCGCTGTAAGTGGCCGCGGTAGGGCCGTAGTTGATGCCCTCGACCTCGAACTCGTGCCATGGACCACCGACCGTGCGGAGGACGCGGGCGTCATCGGCGGGCAGCAACACTTTGACCAATAATCGGCCGCTCATGTCCGACCCCTGATCGTCCAATGTGAGCAGGCTGCCGCCGTGATGGAGGAACCGGCCGCCCGGTTGCGGATTCGGGATGGTCGAGCGCCCGTCCGCGGCCAGGCTCAGTTGCTGCGCTGACGGCAGACTTGCATCGGACGTGGTCTGGCCGTCGAACTGCGGCTGGTAGAGCGAATGCAGGAGCCACCTGGTTTCCAGGTTGTCCGCGGCGGCGGCCACGCGGTCGAAGATCACGAACGTGTCCGGCCGAAGGTAAACGAACTGCCGGGTGATCGACTGGACCCGCGTAGGCGGATACGAGTGCGTAGCATCGCCGGCCGCATAGTCGAACCAGGGCGACGTTTCGTAGGCGACGATCTGGCCTTCTTGAAAGGGCCGGTCGCCTGGCTTGGGCTCCGGCAATCCCCACGACTTCCACCAGATCTTATCCTGGATCGGCGATTGGCCGCCGGTCCGCACGGTGGCCAGAGTGCGTCCGTCCCAACCCTTCAACTCCAGCGGCTCGCTGCCCACGGTGATGGCGTTGTGGGCGATGGTCTGGCGGGCATATTCCGTGATGTGCGGCAAGCTGTCTGAATGCACCTGGGAGCCGGCAAACGCCAGGGCCTTGTTGTTCAGCGAATGCACGGCCCCCGTATCCGCGGCCAAGATTCCCCGCTTGTTAATGATGAAGTGCAAGTTGTCCGCGTTGTTGCGGCCCCAGGCACCGTCGATCTCGCCGTATCGCCCGCAACGGAACAGGGCGTAAGTGGCATCGGCCGTCCAATCGGAGCGCATTACGGCATGGCCATTTTCGGGGAAGAGCCTCGCCGGCGGTAGCATCTGCGGCTCGACCGGGGGCAGGTCGGGATTGTACCACAGCAGCTTTCCCCATACACCGCCTTGCCCCACGGCGCTGGTACCCCAGCCCATGGAAATCTGCGAAATCACCTGATCTACCCACCACTGGCCGACGCCGTCGTGAAAGCGGGCCGCCGCCAGCACCGCCAGGCTGTCGCCCTCGAACTTCGCCGGCGTGACCGCCTCCCAATGGCCGCACATCGCATTGACACCGACGTGCACGACCTGAGGCTGGCCTGTCCACGGCCGGTAGTGCAACAGGTAGTACTCCGGAGTATGGGCGGCAAAGTCGCACTGGCTGATCAGGTCCTGGGCCGTGGCGTTGGTCCAGGCGACGGCCATCGTGAACCACTCGCTGTAGAAGTGCTCGCCGTAGTAGCCGTGCGACATGGAACTGCCGCCGCGGCCGCGCGACCAGAGGTTGTTATAGGCGAGACCCTCGACCAGATCGGACTGGTACCGGCTCTTCAAATCGTCGTCAAGCAGCGTGTCGTGGCTGTGCCCCCAGGCCGCCAGAGCCAGCACGACGTGTGGTCGCCAACGTTCCTTCTGGATGATGGCGACCATACGATCTGCCTCTGCCTGCTGCTCGGCGGGCGGCAGGGCGCCCATGACCAGATCGGCAGCCAATGGATAAGTCTGCTCCCAGGAGGGCTGGAGCTTGGCCTTGGCCTGGTCGATATAGCCTCGCTCGCCCGTCAGGTAGAACAGGACGCCCAAGAGAATTGCGCCGGCCTTGTGGTCCGCAGCGAGCTGCTTGGCGTGTTCTAGCTCGGCGGCGATCCGCGGATGCTTCAGCCGCTGGCGGAGCCGCGGCAAGTCCGCCTTGGTGAACAGCAGCCGGGGATGTTCATGCCGAGCCAGAGCACAGTCAACCGGAATCTCGACGCCGCCGATGGTGACCGTCTCGCCTGCCGTCGATGGATGGCACAAAACAACGACCGTCATGATTCCAAGCGTTATCGCTACAAGCTTCCACATCTCGCACCCTGGTGTTCGTCGGACGATCCGCTCGTGCCTCGCTGTACTTGCGACTCAGTCGGCTACTGGCTGGCCAGCGGATGGGGATAAGCATACGGGCGGTAGCCTGGTTTGGGAATCCCGTTAAAGAAGTCGACGCCCTCCTTTACGTGCGGGGAGCCACTGACTAGCCCCCCGACGCGCCCGTTCAGTGTGTTGTTCCATACGTAGGTGGGGTCTGGCTCCTGTTGCGGCCATGCAGCCGGGGAGGGCACATCGCCGGAGATCAGCCTCCCCTTGCCTCGTCCCATCTGGTCCAAGGCAACCAGGCACCGTTCGATCTTGAATCCATCTCCTGTATTCCAGACAAGGTTAACCCCACCGTAGCTGCTGTCGATGCGCGCCGCAAGGGTGTCCTGGGTGTTGGAGATGATGACGCTGCTCTTGCCCGTTGTGGTATTGAATACGGAATACCCCTTCCATTGATCGCTGCTCCACGTCTTGCCGGTACAGACCAGCACCGGCGTTTTCTGGGGGCCGATGTGCGTGCCGGTCTCGTGAATGATCGGCGTTCCGCGCTCGTCCACGTCGTTCTTGTCGAACGGGCTTTCTCCCGTGGCGATCCCCCACGGCGAGAACGAGCGCCAATCGCGGTAGTTCTCCACTCGCATCGCCTCCTTGAAGTTCCCTTCAATGCGGTTGTTGAACACGACCCCCGTACCGGACCGAAAACCGATGGCGTCAGGCCAACTCGGTCCTGTGTAGCGGATGAGGTTTTCGTAAATCTCGAAACTGCGTGCGCCGCGCAATCGCCCGCTCGACTCGGTCCCGTGATTCCCGATCAGGGCGTTCTTGAAGGTGTTGTGCCGGACGACGACGCGTTGGCCTTTCCAGCCATCAAGCGCGAACGACCGCTCGGTGGCCTCGAACACGTTGTCCTCGATGAAGAAGGCGTTGTTGGCGGTGCCAAGGTCCGTTGGCTCGGCCCAGGCGGCGTCCCCGTAGGGGCCTCCGCCGTTGAAGCCATAAATCCCAAAAATCCAGCCGACGAGCACGAACGTATTGCGGTCGATCACTCCGCCCGACGCCGAGACGTGCATGGCGCAGGTCCGCGTGGCGCGGACACGGAGGTGATCGACGCGCCACGTGGTCGAAGGGCCAGCTACGGCAATCATGCCCTTGTTGTAGGCGTCCTTCGCTCCCGTTCCCCCATCGATCGTCAGGCTCGTGAGTCGCGTCAATCCGCCCTCCTTGGCAGTGATCTCGAAAACGCGATGGGTTGGATGTGTCGTGCTGGGCAAGTAATCTCCGCCGACGATCGTGGTCCTATCGCTTCCGGCGCCTTGGATCGTGATGAACTTGCCGGCGACCACGACGCTGGCCGACCAGGTAGCGGTCCCGGCTGGCAGCAGCACGGTATCGCCGTCTCCCGCTGCGTCCACCGCCTCTTGGACATCGCCTTGGGACAGGCTCGCAGCAGTGCGCGTCGCCCCTTGCACCGCCGAGGCAAACGCGAGCATACACCAGCCGGTTGCGGTCAGACTGAGCATCATTCGCTTGTTCATGGTTGGTTCCCTGTCTGGTTGGGTTCAGGTTGCCGCTCCGACCGGAGAGATTCGGCCAGAAACTCCAACCGGGCCTCGAAACCGCCATCGCAGCGAGGTGCGTCAAAGACGAGAAAGCGGACGTCTTTCCAAAGGTCACTCTGGTCCTGACGCCGGACAATGCTCACCGTGCGTTGGAACTGCTTGCGGCCGATCCACAGTTCGCCGTCCAGGGCCTCATCGGGCAGGCCCGCCACAAACCAGCCTGGGGCATGGAACAGATTGCCCTGTCGCGACAGAAACTGCTTCCCATCCCAGAAAGCCCGCACGCCGTCGAGCTTTTCGCTAATCCACCAGTCGGTCAGGTCCGTGGCATTGTCCCAGGTCTGCGCCAGCAGGAGCGGCGGTCCGTCTTTCGTGTCCGCGTTCGCAACGGGCCGAGTTGGTAGCTCCGCTCCCAGACGCTGGCGTTCCGCCTCCTCGCCCCGCAGCTTGCGGAGGTGTTTGCAGGTGCGCCGCTCGATCGCTATGGATTGATTTCGCCAGGCCGGGCACGTGCAGGAGTACACCCCGCCGACGTTCTTCAACACGTAGGGCTTGGCGCCGGAGCCCTGCATTTCGATGGATTCGCCGTCTTGGAGATCAGCCACGGTGCTCCTCCCTTTCTGTGCTCGGCTGCTGGCCTGCAGCCCGATCTTCCCAGCGTACCGCTCCCCCGCGTGCCGGAAAAGCACACATGGCGAATCACAATCGCGTGTGAGGACCTTTCGCTTCCATTTTTCTGCCATCAATCTTTCTGCCCGCCGAAATGAAATCAGGATGTACCTTCGATGTGCGACTACCGGGACGACCACTGCCGGTTGTGGGACGCGTGAGCCAACTGATCCGGTCGTGGTGAAGACGATCAGGTTCCCCGTCCCTGTTTCCACCTGCGCTGCGGCGTGTGGTGGGAACGGGACGGGGAACGGATTTCTTGATCAGATCGAGGCGTAGCCTGGGCAGAACGGCCGGTGGAGCGGGCATTCGTCCGATCGTTGGAGCCGAATTCCATTCGTTTTTTTAGCCATTGCCGTGGAGACGCTCCGCGTCAGGGGTGGCAGATCGCGCCAGCGGCTTCGTAGCGTCCGCAAACCAAGGGACGGAACCGGTTTCGTGTATTCCCAAAAGCAAAGATTTTTTCTGCTGCAGATTGGCGGGACTTGCATTCACTTGCAAAGTGGGTATTCTGACCCGAAGACACGTGGTGGCTGCGAGGTGGCTGGGTTTTCCGGACCGACCAAGCTTGGTTGACCAGGTTGCCCTCCGGAAATGCTTCAACGGCTGGAAAGCGTATGTCCCGAAAATTTGCCGGTTGACGGCTTTTTGGGACTGGCGTGTGCAGATGTTTCCCGAAATGTCGGGAACGGCGGCGGGTGGATTTGAAAAGGAAGGATTTCTGATCTCCCTCATTTGTCAGGCTTTGTCGCAGAGGTGAATGCAGCCGGAAGGCACAGGCAACCGGGGCTGACAGCCAATCCTCTCATTAGCGTCAATCAGCGTGTATTAGCGGTTGCCAATCTCTTCTCATTATGGCTCGTCCGCAGAATTCGTGGGTGAAAACGCCCAAAATACAAGAAGAAATCGGACTGAAGACAGTCTTGGCTATGATGGGGGACCAGTCCCCCAAACCCCCTAGGTTAAGTGCGCCCAAGCATCATCCGGCCGATCGAGCATCATCAGCTGCGATTGCCAAGCCACCAATCTCACGCTCAATCAGACGGGGCGGAAAGGGCCGGCGAACATGAACGGCAAAATCCACAGCCGTCGGCGAAAGTCTGGCCGATAAATCGTGGCCCGCCGATCCGTTTCACAGTTGGCCGCCTGGACTCGACCGGTTGACAATAGCTATCGACTCTCACAGAATGGACGGCTACGGTGGAACGAGTCGATAGGCCTGGGGTTGAGCCTCAAAAAGGACAACCAAGTCGTGATCTTCTTAGGAATAACTACGGGCGGACTGCCTGACCCGACACGTGCGAACGCAGGCCGTTTCGATTGGCTGGAACGTAGAACCTTGCCTGGCGATAGGGCGAGCCGGGTGAGATATCACCGGGGCCTGAGACCAGGGCTTGTCGACTTACGGGCTTACGGATGGCACCGCGTATTCGGGAGAGCCTCATCACATCCTGCACAACAAATCGCGGATCAAGGTGGGGCGACACACGTGGGAGTCCACCGCCTCACGAAAGGCCGCCGCAAGAGACACCCGCCGCTCCCCTGGGTCGCCCCCCAGCGTGCAAACAAAGCAGAGGCGACAGGTACCGAGGAGCGCGTTCCGTAGCGAAGGAAGTCGGAACGAGCGCCACGCAGTGTCCGTCGAGTTCTTTGAGAGGCCATTTGGAAATACACAAATCACAATGACGTGAGGGGGTTCGTGATGAGCATTGATAGACAGAAAGAAATCGTTTTAGTAATCGACGACGAACCCGACTGGCTTGAAAGCATTAAGGCTGCCCTTGACTCAGATGAGCGAGAATGTGTCTGTTTTCACAGTTGGAAAGATGCGGCAAAGAAAGTGCCTTCGGAAATCAAACCACATGTCGCAATTGTCGACCTGCACCTTAGTTTGGACACCCCTTCAAGCGGTATTCATGTCATCAAACAACTCACGGACCGCATGCCTGAGCTACCAGTTGTCGCATTTACCGGTGACCGAGACAGTGCGGATAAAGCGGAGGAGTGCATCAATGCTGGGGCGGTGCAGTTCGTAACAAAGCCGGTTGAATCCGCTGAACTCGTGGCTCGAGTCAACCAAGCGGCTTGGATTATGAGAAAGCAGATCATGGCGCGCTCGGTTGAGCGTGCTGAAGAGCAGGAAGCAGCCCTAGCCGAAGAGATGTTTCTTCGGCGGAATACGTTTGTGGGGAAGATGGATCTGGCTTACGGTTATCGCCCACTGCGAGCCGTTGGCGGCGACTATTTTGACTTCATCACGTTTCCCGGAGAAGGACGTTTCATTCTGGCCATTGGCGACGCCATCGGACATGGTGTTTCAGCCGCGCTGCATCGAAACGTGGTTGGAGGCGCAATCCGTGCGATTGCTGAAATCACCAGAGAAAAGTTGTCGCCCGACAGAACCATGGAACTGGTCAACAACGTCGTGTCAAGGAGCGGTGCTTCACGGGCTGGAATGACGCTCTTTCTCGCAGTCGTGGACGTCCAATCTGGCAAGCTCACGTACTCCTCAGCAGGGCATCCGGCCCCTATCATACTTAGGGCCAGACACACGCACCTCCTGGAGTTGAAGGGATCTGAACTCGGTCTGGTTGAAGGCGCATTGTACTCCTCCGCCGAGTGGACGTTGGAACCTGGGGATCTTCTTCTGCTGTACACCGATGGCATCAGCGAACTTGTCGTCGCGTCAGACGATGGACACGACGAAATGCTAGAACCGGATAGGCTGGCGGAAGAGACGCGAAGAATCGTGAACTCGCTTGGATTTAAGGATCTTCCACAGCGATTGTTCAGCCGCTTGGAAGAGCTGACGGGTGGAAAAGGTTTCCACGACGACTGCACAGTCATCACACTCCACATGCAAAACTAAGAATGTGCGATGTAAGAAACTGCCCGATGCCTGAGTGACAGAGTTGCGGCAATCGCGTATACGAGTTCCTTGCCATACCGTAGCACCTCCGAAATGCACGCGTCGACTTTGCATCCGAGACCTCGTCTCAGTTGCCAGAGAGTTTGATTACGTTCGGAAAAGGCATCCTTGCCCGCTGTGTCTCCTGCATTGCCAAACGTCGAGGGTTCTTCCGCCAACGGGCCAAAAGCCAGATAACATTTCAAGTCTGCACGCAAGTCGCTATGCGAACAACTTGCCTTTAGTATAGCGGTAAGGTGCCGTTGCGATTTGCCTGTCCGAGGGACAGAATACTCCGAAATCCGTCATCAGTTGCAATTAGCGTCCGTAGTACGGACATCATCTTGGGATCGAGATCGTTTCGTTCTTTTGCCCGCTGGATCAATTCACCGACGAATGCAGGGGCGTTGCCAAGCGGCCCAAGTTGGTCCGTCAGACAGCCGTCCAGGAATTCAGCCATGTGCAACACTCGAGCTTCGAGTCGAAATTCCTCTATGGACAACGATCGCTTAAGCTCGGCCTCGTCTTCAGCAGGGGTTAGACTAGAAGCACCGCATAACAAACAGTCGTCGCGGATGATGTCCGCGACATCAGCAAAATCGGGCCCCAGTTCCTCGAAAAGCGACTTACTATCCGAACGGCGCTTGCTGACTTGCACGCGAAGGTCCGAAACGTTCCGTTCATCAATGGGCGAGTCAGACAACCGCAAATTGTCAAGGTGACGAAGTTCCGCAGCTAACAAACAAGCAGCCAAATTGAAATTAGCCGGTTCTGCGTCAGAAAGATGAATCGTGATCACCTTGCACAATTCACGGACCCGCAGAGGTTGCACAGCCAAATTAGGGTCGCGGAACTTAAGGGTTTCGCACAGAGCTCGAAGCAAGGGGCAAAGAGAAATCCACGCATGGAGAAGATGAACGTTCTTCAGGAATTCCGCTGCGTTCCAATCTTTCCCTATAAAAGCATCCGCACCTGACTCGATGGCTTTCGCAAGGTTTTCATGACTCTGAACGGCGGAGCGAACAGCGATTCGGGCGTCTCGACGGATTCCCTTAAGAAGTCCTATCAGCTTGACTCCACACTGCTCGCTGGAACTCTCTCTGTTTAGGCCGGGCATCTTCAGGTCGACGATGGCCAACCGGAGTTGCGAATCTCGATCCCATAAGCTGATCGCGTCTTCCACTGCGTTGTCAGGGCCCGCCAGCACAACAGCAAAATCATCCCGGAGCATTGTCTCCATCGCGTAAAGGTGATCACCCTCGTCGTCCACAATCAGGATCTTACGTCGCACGGTACTATTCCACATGTTCCAGCAGGAATTCTGATTCTCATCGTCGTACCCTGTCCAAGTTCGCTCTCGATCTGGAACGTCCCTTGGTGGGCGTCTGCCGCACGGCGTACGATCTCCAAACCAATTCCAAGTCCCTTCCGTGGATCGGTTGTGACCACACTCCCACGACGGCGCAATTTCTCTAGAATATCGGGGGGGATCCCGTGACCGTTGTCGCTAACCTCAATCTCGAACCAACCATTCGCCAGATAAGCCCGGAGCAGTATTTTTCGATCGGCACGATCGGTTTCCTCTACCGCTCTCTGAGCGTTCGCAACTAGATTGATTAGAGCCTGGGTCAGTAGTTGTGGAATTACCTCAAGCGATCCTATGTTTTCGGCTACTTCGACGACAAAACTGATCTCGTGATCAACAGCTCTCTGCCGGCACAATGACGCCACATTTTGCAGCAATTTTCGTATGTCTTTTCGCACCATCCTTTCGCCGGGACGCAACAAGGACTCCAGCGCTCCGACGGTCTCTACCAGTCGCTCCACATTGCGATCGACACGTACGGTCGCCTGTTCAGCTGTCGTCCAATCTCGTCGCTTGACGGCGTTTCTGAAATTGTCTGTATCAAGGCGGAGGACACCTATGGGCTGTCGCAGTTCATGGGTCAATCCCTTAGCAATGAACCCCAACGCTGTCAGGTCTCGAGCTTCCAGAATCTGCTGATGAAGATTGTGTTGGCGCAACATCTGAGCTGCCTCGGATGCGGCTAACGCTAGTGCCCGCTTGTCCGCCTCGCAAATCTGCCCTTCCTGCCACCGCCGGTCGACAATCAACATCCCGAGAACTCGCGTGCCAGTACGAACCAAGGAAATAAGCAAATGATGCGCGTCGATCCGATCCGCAAGGCTTTGCAGCCAAGTGGGCCAAATCTCGCGTTGATTCGGCAGAAACTCGCAAACCTCTTGCTTTGCGCATTCGGCCAACTCGCGAACCACGGAGTCGTTAAGATCGACATTGAGATGCTTTGCAACCTCGTGAAGTTCTGGGTCCCTTGTTTCGCCAGCTTCGTCAAAGAGCTTACAAATGCCCTTCTTGTCCGCTTCGCGCGTCACATAGGCGTGACGCTCTGAGTCCGTGGAACCCATGCAGTAGCCATACGCCAAGGATCCTGTAGCGTCGTTTCGCTCAAGGAATATTGCTCGCGAAAAACCTAACGAACTCCCGGCAGTAAGATAAACCAACAGGCGCTTAATTACAACCGAACTGGGATCTTCCACTGCAAAGCGATCATGCAGCATCCACAAAGCACCCGCACTCATAACCTGAAACGTCCGCTCCGTCGCTATGGCCTGCGCCGCCAAGGCGCCAAGCATTGTCAGTGCATCGAGGCTTTCGCGAGTGATCTCCCGATTCGTCAGCAGGTTATCGGCGCATAGTTGCCCACAAAGCGTTCCGCTGATGACGAGGGGAACGGCAGCCCAGCACAAAGTATCCGGTTTACCTAAACCACCGGCATCGGGATCGACGCCGTACCACTCCTCGCTTCGCGGATCGTAGAAAAGGGCCACCGGCTCCTTCTGCCGAGCAGTATGCGCAGCGTAGGGGTTTTTGTCGGGGGAAATCGTGTACCCTCTTAGATGGGCCTGGCAGCCGAGCGTGGTCCGACATACAAAACTGTTGACGGTCTTACGAAACTCAAATACACGGACACGATCGAAGCCGATATCTGCAACCGCCTGCATAAGCATTTCCAGGTTGTGATCCAGCGAGAATTCTGTCTGCATGCGAGCTTGTATGGACCGATAGGCGGCTAGAGCGCTCGCTCGCTGTCGAGCAGTCTCGCTCAACACGATATGCGCGGCAGCCAACCGAGCGAAGGGTTCAATCTCACTTACGTGCTTCTCGTTAAGAAGATTCCGGTGTACTCGATGCCACACGACAAGGACCCCCACAGACTTATTCCGGAACAGCAGGGGTACTGCGACAATTGGGCTCTGAATATCGAACTTGTGCAATCCACGACGATTGCAGATCGGATTCATCCTTGGATCTTCGATGTACTGACCCTTGCGATCGTGAAAGACAGCTGCTGCGAGTGACTCCTCTTCCAGTCCGTAGGAAAAATCACCGCCATCGCACCCCATGGAGGCAGAACACCGTAGGCTTCCCGCATCCGCGTCAACCAAGAAGATAAGGCCGGCGTCGACGCCGTAGATGTCTCTTACGACACTCAATACTTCATCAAGGATCTCACTTCGTTCTGGCACCCGTTCGATGAGATCACGCGTTATCCGATCGACGTGGAACACTTTCCCCCTGCTCTCGCGTTCGATCGTGGCGAGGTCAAATAGAATTGTAAGAAGTGCCGCGTCGAAGTCGTCGAAGCTCAATGGTGCGAAAGCCTCTGCATGCAAAACGCCAATTCGCCGATTGCCGTGGTCCCAGCGAACAGCAATCTCGCTCTTTACGTTGCGATTCGCCGGTTCCCCTTTAAGGTTGTGATGGTTCACAACAAGATATGGTACTTCGGCTTGCCAGACATCGAACAATGTATTCGACTGCGACAGCACATCGCCTACGTTGGGCGAGCCTGGGCCGTGCGCGGCCTGCACGATCAGGAGTTGGCGCTCGACGTCCTCTATCGCCAGAGTACCTCGTTCTGCGTGCAAGAGCGCTAATCCGGTGCTGAGGATGCTTTGGTAGAGATCCTCAATTCGGCCGCTACTGCTAAATGCCTGCAAGTGAGCCCGATAAACGTTTGTAACTCGACACACATCATGCAGTCTCACGATTTCTCGCGCCAATAATTCGGCGGTATCCTCGTCGTGACGGGAGAATTCTGCTTTCGCTCCGCTTACAGTACTCGGGACATGCTTGTTCGCCAAGAGTAACACGCCTGCGACCCGCCCCGTTCGATCGATCAAAGGCGCGATTAATGCCGACGAGCACTTCTTGAACTTGGACAGCCGAGCAATTCGCGCTAGCCCTCGAATCTTGTTTGAAAGGTTGTCATCACGCAGACGGTAGACTTTCTTGGTAGCGGCAGCGTCCGCCAATACGCCTGTCCCTTGGATGTCCTGCAAAGAGAAACTTGTAGGCTCGAAGATTGCACCAGGGAAATCAGAATGGCCGGCCCAAAAAACCAGTTCCCCATTCAGCATGTTGGCAGCAGAACGCTCCGAGAGTAGATAGATGCAACAGATCTCAGCATTGATGACCTCACTACACCATCTTGCCATGATCTGATGCATGCGGCGGCTATCGTCACAGACAATGGCGCTGAAGATTTCATTCGAAGGCTCAAGGAGCATCCGTACGTTGCTTTGCATTTCGACGGTCACAGTGCCTAACCTCCAAATTATTTTGCGCTACGCGTCGCAAAGGCGCTCGAAGAACCACCATACCTGTAGATTCGTCTGTTGCCTTTGCTTACGTATTCCTTCGAGCAACCTGTTTTTCGGCGTGGAAGAGCGGATGTAGCACGACATACTACCTAGAACTGAATATCGCGTGATTCAGCCAGGTCCCGGTCCACGACATTTCGTTGACTCAGGTCACCCGGAATCAACTAGAAACACCGTCGTTCTCGGCGGCACACGGACCAATATACAGATCGTCTTGGCGATTGTGAAGAAGGGGGAAGACGGCCGTTCTCGCTTTGTGGGGAGGGGAGCCTACAATCGGGCAGTTGGCCTTCTGACTTGGGACTTGTCTCCATTCGGTCGAATTGATGACCCGTGGCCGAGGTTGCGCAGTTGGGCGACTGAACCGTCGTATTTCGCGGGAAATCTTGATTCCTGGGGTCCCAATCTTAAACCACAAATCGAATCTGCAGATAACCTGTCTGGTAACTGTCAATTCGAGACGGTGATGCGCGTCTGTTCAGGACGGGACGGCGGCTGGTCGCCCGTTCCTTTTGTCGGCGGGGCCGCGCTCTGACGGGGCAGGAAGGTGGCTTGTTTATGCGCACAGGTCTGATGACAGACCCAAGGCTCTAATTGGAGTGTCGTCATTTTGATTCTGGAGCGGTGCCGATGGCGACCGATCGACTCGTCCTTGTGATGGCACTCGAGTTCCAGCTACCACGCTTGGGTGGATGTGACCTCAGCGCGCAAAGCGAACGCCGTGCGCATGTCCCCCGGCACACGAAGTGGCCGGCGCTGGCGTACCAAAACACGGTCGTTTCTCGGCATGTGTCCCTCGCCACGGCCTTTCGGTACGTTCGGCTTGTCGGCCTTTTGCAGCTTTCGTCGCACTGTCAAACCGACGTAGCGTAGACGGTGCGAATCCGCATGCGTCTGGATGGCGACCATGATGCCGGCCGCCACGCTCCTCCCGGTCGAGCAGGCGTCGGAGTTCCGCCTGGAGGCGGGGCCAGGCGCACGAGCAGAGCTGGCCCAACAACTGGCCACGCACCACCCGGTGATCTGGTCCGGCGGGTGCGGAGTCGCAGGCGTTTGGGGATCGTCAGCACGACTGCAAGGCGCCCTGGGATTGTGCGGTGGTCGGATCCATGCTTGCTAACTTTGACATCCAAGATGCTTCACGACCTAGGGCAGTGCTCGGCTATCTGTGAAATTGAGAAAGATCTCTCCCTCGCGATCAGTAAAATCGTAAACTGATGAATGTTCACTCCAGTCTCGCCATCCTTCGTTGCTATAGCTGTAAATAGAGCCATTTTCTGTGCCTACCCAGATCACGTCGTCAATGAGCGCCACTGCAGTCACGTTTGGGTCGCTTTCAGGGCCTAGGTTTTCGCTCTTCAAAATCCCGCATTGACCGAGAACAATCCGGAACAGGCCCCGCTCAGTGCCAACGTAAACTACATCTTCACCGCCCTGAAGAACACAGTTTATCCCGGCGATATCCACTCTTGCATTGTGGCCATGCCACTCTTTCCAGTCGCAACCTTCACCCAAATCCCTTTCAAAAAGGCCGCAACTCGTCGCCAAAAGAACAGGACCTGATTTCCCAATCATTGCGGCGACTGGAATCGGGATGGGCCCGTTCCATCGGCCTCCCCATGCTTGGCGATGGCGCAAGCCTCGAAGCTTGGCATTCAATTCCTTCATGTGTTTTGTGTAGGGAATACGGTCCTCGTGCCATCGGCCATCATGGTGTGTGTGGACGAATTCGGTGGTTACAATGCAAATCGACGTGTCTGGAAGCTCGAAGATCAAATCACGCTCAGGCGAATAGAACTGCTCATCCATTTTACGTTGAACGTGCATCCACTTGCCCCTACGGAAAACGGAAACCCCCTGGGGACCATTCAAGTCGCCCCAAGTTATCCAAATAGCACCGTCTCTCGCGACATATATAGCCCCTATGTGATCTACGGGCAATACACCATTGCCCTTGTGCATGCGATAAAACTTGGTCTCCTCGAAAAAACCGATCCCGGAATCTCGAAAGGCAATCCAGGTCCTTCCGGCTATGTCCCTAGTCACCTTGTGTGCAACCGAATAAGAACCGGCAAGTTCCTCCGCCGGGTAGTGCTTAACATGTTCTCCGTGAATCTCAATCGCTCCATTTTGTCCTAGCGCAAGCCAAGTGCAATCAACACTGGCAGCACAGGCTCCATGAGCTGAATATCGGATTTCGCCAGATCCGGAAAGTGGCACTCGGCTCCATTGGTTCCCGTTTCGCAAAATAGCACCCCCGCCATTTGTCATAAATAGGATTCCATCTAAGCCGTGCTCTGCAATTCCAACCACGGCATCATCGGAAATCGCACGAAGCACGTCGCGCATACGCGATAATGTAGGCAGGCGTGGTAATAGACAGGATTCACACTGCGGAAATTCCTCTGAAATCAGGAAGCGTAGCATTCGTAATGAGATGTGCAGCTTGATTGAGTTGTCTTCAACCCGCTTCCGTGAAATGCGGGTAGAACGAGCTGGATGTGATGGGGTGGCAATCATTTCGTTCCAGAGCACAGCAAGAATCATCGCAGTATCCGGCACAGGGTGTAGCACTCGTCCCACGTCTGCAGCCAGTTCCAAACACTTGAAGGCCGACTTCGCGGCTTCTTCGCAATTCCCCGCGCGAAACTCTACAACGCTCCTTAGCATCCATGCCCAGTTAACCGCCGGCGCCTCGCTAATAACACGTTTGCATTGTTCAAGTGCCCGATCATGCTCATTTAGCAGGTCCAGCGATCTCGCGTCGGCGAGTCGTTCAAATGCTTCCTTGATAGACCGTGGCCGAGAAGTAAGTGGCCCTGCAAGGCCGCTCGCTCGCGGGGAAAACAAGTCCTCGTTACATGCCTGCCGAATTTCGACCTGTTCGTTCATCCAAAGGCCAGTGAGGATATCCGAACGTTCGTTGAGTGAACTGTAAACACTCCACACTCCTTTCGGATCAATCGGGGTGTCATCGCCGAACCAATTCACCGTCTCATCAAACTCAAAAACGGGTGTGAGCGCGCGCCTCGAAAATTCTTCACCGATGATGCTTGTTGCCCCCCGAATGTATTCGCGAAAGTGCTTGGTCCCCACAGGGAAGGGCCAATGTCCGTAAGTGACTACTCTGCCATCCGAGGCCGCACCTGCGGTCCAAGCGGAACAGAAAATCGGAATGCATGGCTTTCGAGCCTCACCGATGTTCTTCCGATCAAGCACGAGAAGCGCAACCCGAGGGACCCCTGGCGACCACTTCAACTCAGGGAAATCCTCCGGACCACAGAGGATCCCCGTCAAGGTAGAAACGTAAACTGCGCCGTACTCCTCAAGTAGCGGGTGTATCAAGTCAAGAACCAGCGGGGAAACAAGCACCGGAAAGCCTAGGGCTGTCGTGCAATGGCCTGCCCAAGGCGGACATTCAAATTGGCGGGGCGAGATTCTTGCAGGTGAATATTGTTCTGATATGTCAACCGCACCACGGCCTCCAGCAAAGCTCCAGGTATCCACTGCATTTAGTAGACTAAGTTGATTCCTAGATCCCAAGCGAAGGTCGCCAAGTCCCATTCTTCGGACGGCGATATTCTCAACGAGCATTATGTCAGCCGGCAGGGCCACGTCGGGAGTATTTACGTCACCAGAGCCATAATGCCTGTTAGGCGAACCGTCCATATCGCGGGGGGCAAACCACTGCGGGAGGACGAAATGGCGCCCGGGAGTTCGGTTGATGAACTGCGTGAGTTGAACATGTTGAAGCGTTACTGCAAATCCAGGTCCAAGAGAGGCATGTTTACTTGTTTGATATCGCGATCGCATATCCCAATGCGTGTTCTCTGATCGTTGTTCTCGCCCCAAAACCGCGCTCCAAAGCGAAGAGGGAGAGTTCACATCTCGATAGCGTTGGCCGAGTTTTGCAGCCGCAATCTCGACACGTGATGCGATTTCAAACAGCGAGGGGAAGCCAAGCACCTCAATGAGGAGTTTTGTGAGCAGACGTCCAGTAAGAGAAAACGTCGTTCCATTTCTATCTGTTACGTCCAATTGGTTCAACAAGCGTCTGTTGATATCACCGTGAATTGTAAGTTTGCTTCCAGCGTTGGGCGGAAATGCGAGTTTTCCCAAAAGGGTTTGAAGTAACTCTTTGTAAGCCTTTTCGGGAAACTCAGTTCCACTCAAGTCAATGTAATATGATCCCAAAAGCCAGGAGGGCGCTGCATCTCGCCAATTGCTCACACGCAGAATCGGAATGAATTTGTTGCGTCGGGTGTGCGCGAGAATCTCACCTGTCATAATGTCCCCCTCGTACCCGACGCCCCCAACGCGAAAGTCGGATTTTGATTTGTATTTGGGAGTGCAGATGATTAGAACGAAGTCAGCTTCGCGCACGCTCTTTTCCATGAAGTGAGGCAGTATATCACCTGGCACGGCATGCCATTGATCAAGGATGACATCCACACCGTCATTGGAAAGGCGTTCCGCTAGTTGTTGCACCCAGTGTCTGTGCGATTCCCCTTCCCAAGTGTAAGAGAGAAAGACCTTGGGTTTCATTGCCCGATTCCTTATTCAAAGTGTCGAGAAGCCGTCGCGCAAGCGGGTTTCTGGGACAGCCGCCGTTCTACTCCAGCCCCCGTAAGTTAGCCTTGCCGATGGGCCGATGCAATACCTCGCGGTCCAAAAGGACGAGTTTTCTCGCGGGCGCGTAAATACCGCCTGCCGGCGCCGTGTCGCTGAGTCACCGCCGTTGGTCCCTTGCGCGCACAGGTCTGATTCTATGAAAGAGGCAAAAGGTATGGTTTTCCTGGAGTCGAAGTGCGAGCCAGCGGGGCTCGCCGAGTGTTCCACCCGCCG
>Ga0351845_1037_pt1 | contig 58973 bp, 55 predicted proteins | sample TotcelHFGM3001M3_FD_206879 | JGI IMG/M metagenome (GOLD analysis project Ga0351845, IMG submission 206879) | Enriched cells from coal bed in the Powder River Basin, Montana, United States - Total cells FGM rep1 HSBNCT.FGM.300.1.M3 ...
GGTAAAATAGGACCAATGCTATCAGCAAAGGGAAACAGATGAGTGCCACCGTTATCATAATATACTTGATTTTCCTTTTTAAATTATGATCCGCAAAGGTAGGATTTTGACAACTTTTTACCGAAAAGATGCAAATCAACTCACTATTATTGCTATTTTCGGTAACCAAACTTAACATCATCATTATGAACTGGTTTCTCAATACGTTTCGTGAACATCCCGAACTCGCATTATTTTTAACTATCGCGGCCGGTTTTTTTATCGGCCGGTTCAAATACAAAACATTCTCCCTGGGTAACGTTACAAGTGTGCTTCTGGTGGGGGTCATTGTGGGTCAGATGAAGATCGATATTTCCAACGACGTGAAGCAGGTCTTCTTTCTGATCTTTCTCTTTTCTGTTGGATACAGCGTAGGGCCCCAGTTCTTCAACAGCATGAAGAAAACGGGACTCCCTCAACTGCTGTTCACTGTTGTTATCTCTGCTGTGGCATTGATCTCCACCTGGTTGCTGGCTAAAATGATGGGTTACAATGCCGGTCAGGCTGCCGGTCTGTTTGCAGGCGCCCAAACCATATCAGCAGTTATTGGGGTTGGAGGAGATACCATCAACTCGCTGAGCATTGATCCGGCCCTCAAACAGAGCATGATAAATGCAATCCCGGTCTGCTACGCTGTCACATACCTTTTTGGGACTATTGGTTCAGCCTTCTTCCTGGCACAGGTAGGCCCGTTGTTCTGGGGTGGATTAAAGAAAGCGCGGCAACAGTGCATTGACCTCGCCGCCAAACTGGGAGTGGGGTCGGATGATCCCAGCCTGATCTCCACGTTTTCAGGTGTGGTGTTCAGGGCCTTTAACATCAGCCCCGATTCTCTCTTTGTTGGAAAAACCGTGCAGGAGATGCAGCAGAAATTTATCGACGACAGCTACCGGATATACATCGAGAAGGTTCGATGCAAAGGGACAAAAGTAACCCTTGAACCCACTCCGGATTATACGTTCCAGGCTCACGATGATGTTGTTCTCCAGGGCAAAGGAGTTAGTATTATAACAGAAGAGAAGGTAATAGGGAAAGAGATCTTTGACCCGCTGTTGCTGAAGTACGACGTAGAATCAGTGAGAGTTCTGCTTACCAGGAAAGAGATCAATGGTATTACAGTGCGTGATTTAAGTCACCAGCGGTATGATCTGCGTGTATCGCTGCAGAAGATTACACGTGTTGGGACCGAAATCCCTTTGTTACCTCAAACAGTATTGCACAAAGGGGATATGCTTACGATCACAGGCCCTCAGAAAGATGTTCAGGCGGCAGTCAAACTTCTTGGTATACCAGATGTCATGACCAGCACAACAGATCTTATCTCTGTTGGACTAGGAATCCTTCTCGGTGGATTGATTGGGGTTCTGGCATTCTATATTGGTAAAGTGAGTCTCAGTCTCAGCACCAGCGGTGGCGCATTGATTGCCGGTCTTTTCTTTGGATGGCTGCGGTCAAAACATCCCACAGTTGCACAGATTCCTCAACCAGCACTCTGGATTATGACCAACCTGGGATTAACCGCATTCATTGCCGTTGTTGGCATCACAGCAGGACCCAGTTTCGTGGAGGGTCTTAAACAGGTTGGCGCCATGCTTTTTGTTATCGGTGCGTTAGCCTCCCTCTTCCCGCTGCTTATCGGGATCATCCTGGCACGCTATGTATTTAAATTTGATGTGGCCATCGGTCTCGGATGCTGCTGCGGGGCACGAACCACAACGGCTGCCCTACCCGCCGTGCAGGACTCCCTGGAGAGTCCCCTTCCCACCCTGGGATATACTGTCACCTATGCCGTTGGCAATACCCTGCTCATTATTTGCGGAATTATTATTGTTTTTCTGATAAACTAAATTACCACGATCATGGCAAAGAAATTACCTGCAATCAAAACGAGTCGCTCTGCTGAAAAGAAGCTTGAACAGATGAGTCCGTTCGAGATCAAGAACACGTTGATCAGCCTGGCCAACCATCACACTAACAAAACCACACATACGATGCTCAATGCCGGACGTGGAAATCCAAACTGGATCTCGGCCGTGCCCCGTGAAGCTTTCTTTACACTGGGACTCTTTGGCATCGAAGAGTGCCGCCGGCCGATGAACTTCAAACAAGGCCTTGCCGGGATTCCCGAGCAAAAAGGGATCGCCAAACGGTTTGAAAAATTCCTTAAAGACAATAAGGATAAACCCGGAATCAATTTGCTTTCGGAGCTATACAAGTATGGTGTAACCATTCACAAGTTTGACCCTGATGCCTTTGTCCACGAGCTGGCTGAGGGAGTAATCGGCGACCAGTACCCGGTCCCCGACCGTATGCTTAAATTCCCTGAAGTAATCGTCCATGACTACCTCGTGCAGGAGATGTGCGACAATCGTCCACCCAAAGGGAAATACGATCTGTTTGCAACCGAAGGTGGAACTGCAGCCATGTGCTACATCTTCGACTCCCTGATGCAGAATTTCTTGATCAAACGGGGCGATAAGGTAGCCCTTTTCGTACCCATCTTCACCCCTTACATAGAGATCCCCGAACTCGACAGGTTCAACTTCAAGGTGATTCACATCAATGCCACCGGAAAAACTAATGAAGGGATGCATAGCTGGGAATATCCCGATCAGGAGCTTGAGAAATTAAAAGACCCCGACATCAAAATCGCATATCTTGTCAACCCTAGTAATCCTCCCTCTGTTGCACTCAGCCCCCGGGAGCGAAAGAAGATCATCGACATCATCAAAAAGGATAATCCTAACCTGATGTTCATCACAGACGATGTTTATGGCACCTTCGTAAAAGGATTCCGCTCACTGATGGCGGAAATCCCACACAATACTCTCGGAGTTTATTCCTTTTCCAAGTATTTTGGATGTACCGGATGGCGGTTGGGTGTGATTGCCCTGCATGAGAAGAACATCTATGACCGGATGATCAAAGAGCTTCCGGATGCGAAAAAGAAGACTCTTTTCAACCGATATCACTCCATCCATCTCCATCCCGACCAGCTGAAATTTATTGACCGGATGGTGGCCGACAGCAGAATGGTCGCTCTGAACCATACGGCAGGGCTCTCACTGCCGCAGCAGATCCAGATGATGCTCTTTGCTGCATTTGCCCTGTTCGACAATAAGAATGCCTACAAAGAACTTACCTGCGACATCATTCATAAACGTCTGACCCTGCTGTTTGAAGGAATGGGATTCAAGCTGAAGGCAAATCCCAACCGGGCGGGTTACTATGCCGAACTGGACATCATGCTCTGGGCGGAGTTGAACCACGGGAAGGAGTTCGCACAGTTTCTGAAGAAGAATTTCGAGCCGGTGGATATCGTCTTCCGGCTTGCCGAGCTCGAATCCATCGTCCTGTTGAATGGCGGAGGGTTCGACGGCCCTGAATGGTCGATCCGTGTTTCGCTGGCAAATCTTGACGAAAATGCCTACACAGCTATCGCCAAAGGGATCCGGGAGATCGTACTGGAGTATGTGGCGAGCTGGAAGGGATCCTGATATACATCACCCCGGATCACCCGCTATTCTTCAGGAAATGATCCAGAAGCTATTCGATGATGCGTACAAGTGCTGGTGGTTACTGGTCAGGCTTCCTCGATCTGATCCATTCCAGGAAAAAGAACAAGGCAAATCCGTCGATTGAACAGTTTATTTGGTTGGATCTTATCAAGGGAACAATCTCCTCCACCGGCACTGAATGAAGGCCAAGAATTCCTTCATTCCGGTCCACTGCACCAAGCGGAATCCCATCCCCAATTTCCGTAGCGAAGATAATGACCTTTTCATCGGTCAGACTGGGTGCCGGAAACACCTCTTTCAGAAGATGCCATCTTTCAGATACCAATCCTGTTTCCTCCAGCAGTTCCCGCCTGGCAGCCACATGTGGCTCTTCCCCGGCGTCAATCCTTCCACCCGGCAGCTCATATGCCAAAACACCCGTCAGGTATCTATTCAGTGAAACCAACCAGATGGAATTCCCGGAATAGGGTATTATGCACACAGAACCTGGCTTCTTAAGGTAATAAAAGTCCCGGGGGCCGATCTGACCCATCTCCACATCATCGTGAATAACATCGAACCGGGGTGTTGAACAGAGGAGTTCGCGGTGTTTCAGGGAATATTTTATCATAGGAGAACTAGCCTACGACCATTGAAAGTACATAGAGACAAAAAAAGACTACAATGCTAATCACAGGAATCATTGCAATCCAGTTCCCTTTTGTTTCTTTATCCATGGTTAAAAGGTGTTACTCATGCAAATATACTAAAATTCGTTGGGCAACTTACTCAACTCCTCATAGGTGAAAACAGGACCATCCTTGCATACATAAGTACTCCCGATATTGCATCGTCCACATTTCCCAAGTCCGCACTGCATCTTCATCTCCAGCGTGGTGATCACATCTTTGGGGTTAAAACCCAGCTTATCGAGCGACATAAGAGTATACTTGATCATAATCGGCGGACCACATGTGATGACTTTTGTATTCTCAATAACCGGTTTCACCACCTCTTCCAGAATTTTGGGTACGACTCCAATATTTTCTTTCCAGGTATCTTCAGGCTTGTCAATTGTGAGGACCACTTTGAGTGATTTATTGTTCTTCCACGCTTCAATCTCCTCCTTGTAACAGATGTCGGCTGAAGTACGGGCCCCGTAGAGGATCGTAAAATCTGCGTAATCACTGCGGTGATCAATGGCATACTGGATAAGTGACCGCAATGGGGCTAACCCGATGCCACCGCCGACAAACAAGAGGTTCCTGCCTTTCAGATCTTCCAGCGGGAACCAATTTCCATATGGACCCCTGATGCCAACATCATCTCCAATTTCAAGGTCGCGGTGAATGTCGGCTGTTACAATTCCAGCTCGTTTGATGGAGCAATCAAAGGTGCCCTTCCGTGTGGATGAAGAGGCGATACAAAAGGTACACTCCCCGCTGCCCAGAAGAGAGAATTCTACAAATTGACCCGGAAGCCAGTCAAACTTATCTGTCAGAGATTCATCGTTGAATTTCAGCCGGTAGGTTCTTACATCCGGGGTCTCCTGGATGATCTTCTCAACCGTGCAGATCATGGGGACTAAAAGTTGTTCCATATCGTTAAATAGTGAAATGGTGAAATAATGAAGTAGCGAGGTAGCGAGGTAGCGAAACAATGAAGATCTTAATTGGCGTTTGCATTATTTTTTTTCTTTAAGCAGTTTCTGCCCCAGCGACCCGGTTGACGACCTCAAAAATGCTGATATTCACGGGGCAGGAGGTGGTGCACTTCCCGCATCCGATGCAGAGGTTCATATCAAACCGCTCCTTGTAATAGACAAACTTGTGCATTGCGCGCTGACGCCAGCGGCGGTATTTCACTGGTCTGGGGTTATGGCCGCCAGCCATCAGTGTGAAATATACGTTGTTACAGGAGTCGTAACTCTTGTACCTGACTCCTTCATCTTTCAGTTTTTCGTCTGAAATCTTAAAACAGTGGCAGGTAGGACAAACAAAAGCACAGGTATTACAGCTGACGCAATTAGACGGAATCTCTTCGAATGCAGGAGAGTCAAACTTTCCCTGCATCTTTTCGTTAATCTCTGTGTAGTCCATCTTTAGCCGGAAGGAGCTGGCAAAATGTTCAAACTGCCTCTTCATCTCCTCCTGGGCCGAACCACTGGCCACTGAGAGTCCCTTTGCATTCTCTTTCAGGAACGACTCCCCCTTCTCGGTTCGGGCCTGCAGGTAAATTTTTTCATCCAGTCCGTTAATTACTGCTACGTCAAAGGCATCCAGTTTCTCTACATCATAATCGAGAGAGGTGCAGAAACAGTGGGTGGAGGCCTCGTTGCAGCGGGTTGAGATCAGAATGGTGTTCTCCCTGCGTTTCTCGTAGTCGGTATCCACATAGTCCCACTTATATACGGCATCCAATACCTGGAGGCCACGGGCATCGCAATGTTTAACTCCCAATACAACCCGCTTCCCTGCAAGAGGATCTTCCTCTGTATCTGAGAGTTCGGTCCCTTCACTGGTAGCCTTGTATTTCATCACCTTGGCCGATTTGGGGAAAAAGAGAGGTTTTAGGCTCATTGTCTTTGGAATCGGCGAATCGGTGTTGCTTTCTGAAAGGGAGTTAACCTTTTGAAATTCAAATTTGCCGAATTTCTCCACCGGTGCATAGGTGTCATGCGTGCTGATGATCGCCTCATAAAAAGCCTGAAGCCCGGCAGGATCTGTACTGTATGTTGTCAGGTTCATCGTTCAGAAATAGATTACATGATAAAATCGTCGGGGTCACTCAGGCTGTATTTGTAGAAAGCTCCCCGGTCGTCCTCGATCATTCCGGCCAGGTGTTCCTGGAAGTTCCCGTAGATCACCTTTTCATTCTGTTTATGCAGAAGATGCAATGGCAAGTGACTCGGACAAGCTTTTTCACAATTACGACAATCAACACAACGCCCGGCCAGGTGCAACGACCATGTCATCAAGGCATGAAACGCACTTGATGCAGTATTGGCTCCCTGAAAGAGGGTTGCAGTCTCCTGGTCGATACAGCATTTGGCACAATAACAGAGCGGACAGGAGTGGCGGCAAGCGTTGCAGCGGATACAGCTATCAAACACCTCTTCGAAATACTTCTGCCTTTCGGTAAGGCTTTTACCGTCCATTTCACGGATGTCGGCGTTCTCGTGGTACTCTTGCTTCCCAGATGGGGTACCAATCATCTCATCGAATACAACGGCATCGGGCATAACGCATTCAAGGCAGTTCTGTGCTTTCTCGCCTGTTTCATCAACCACCCCTTCGCAGGCAATCCCTACGATATAGGTGTTTTCTCGTTTTACCTGTTTCTCGGTGAGCATCAGGTTCAGGGCACGGCTATCGCAGCCTTTAACAACCAACCCAACCCTTTTATTCCGGGTATGCTCGTACTTCAGGTAGTTGACGAGATTAAATACCGATTTTTCGGTGAACAGCAGCTGATCCACATCTTTGTAGCTGTTGATCAGTACCGGTACCTGATTCTCGTCAAAGCCCGTATTACGGTAACCGATGAATACATCGATCTTCTCTTCAGAGAACAGTCTTCCCGCAATATCCTGGATTTGCTTTGTATAGTCCATAAATACTAGATATTTTCCTTTTTGTACAGATGAAGAGGTCCCAGTTTTTTGATGTCCTCCGTAACCTTCGTAACCACTTTGGCAAACTTGGGTCCCTCGGCAGCCGATACCCACGAAAACTGGACGCGGTCTTCATGAAATCCCACGAAGTTCAGCAGTTTCTTTGTCACCAGGAATCTCCTTCGGGCATAATAGTTCCCGGAGATGTAGTGGCAATCGCCCGGATGGCATCCTGAGATCAGGACGCCATCAGCCGAGGCCTGGAGCGATTTGATGATAAACCATGGATCCACGCGGCTTGAACAGGGCACCCGGATGATCCGGATGTTTGGCGGATACTGAAGCCTGCTTGTCCCGGTAAGGTCAGAGCCGGCATAGGAACACCAGTTGCACAGGATCCCCATGATCACAGGCTGCCAGTCGGCAGGCGCCTCCAGGTGGGGTTTCTCGATGCTTACAATTTTCTCTTTTACTTCTGCTTCCATCAGATAGATACGATCTCGTTAATGATTTGCATATCGGTGAATCCGGCCAGGTCGATGGCCATGCTGCGACAGATTGCAACACAGGAGCCACAACCCTGGCACACGCCTTCGTTGATCTTTGCCACTGTTCTGATCTCATTCGATCCATGGCCCAGAGGAATCTCTTCCGTTACAATAGCCTGGTAGGGACATACGGTAACACAGTTCTGACAACCGGAACAATACTCGGGGTTGACTTTGGAGATCATCGGATCCTTCAGCAATGTGTCTCCGGCAAAAAGGCCACAAACCTTTGCTGCCGTGGCCGATGCCTGGGCAACAGTTTCCGGGATATCTTTCGGCGCCTGGGTACAGCCTGCAAGAAAGATACCTGCCTTGGCCGTCTCCACAGGGCGGAGTTTCGGATGGGCTTCCGAGAGAAATCCGTATTTGTCGTATGAAATTCCCAGCAACCTGGCAAGGTCGGGGTTGTCTTTGTAAGGATAGACGGCTGTGGCCAGTACAACGAGGTCTGCCTCTACTTCAACCACCTGTCCGATCTGGGCATCCTCTCCCCTTACCATCAGTTTGTCACCTTTCTGGTAGATCTTGGAGACCCTGCCCCGGAGGTAGGTAGCGCCGGTCTCCACCTGAGCCCGCTTGACAAACTCTTCATACCCTTTTCCGGCTGCCCGGATGTCCATGTAGAAGATATAGGCATGTGAATCGTGCACTTTATGGTGCAGCAGGATGGCATGCTTGGCGGTGTACATGCAGCAGATCTTGGAACAGTATTCAATCCCTTTTGCTTCATCCCTGGAACCGACGCATTTGATGAAAACGACTGATTTGGGGATCTTCCCGTCAGAAGGTCTCAGCGGAACGCCACCAGTTGGACCGCTGGCAGAAACCATTCGTTCAAACTCCAGTGAGGTGATGATGTCTTTGTACCGGCCTACTCCGTACTCTTCATACGGCTTAGGATCCCAAAGATCATAACCGGTAGCAACTACCACGGCACCTATTTCCCGCTCGATGATCTCATCCTGCATGGTATAATCGATCGAACCCTTTTCACACACCTTGGCACAGATGCCGCACTTGCCTTTCAACAGCATCGTGCAATGTTCGGCATCGATGACAGGTTTGTTGGGAACAGCCTGGGGGAAAGGACTGTAGATTGCTTTCCGTTTATCAATCCCCATGTTGAACTCATTGGGGACCTTAACCGGACATTTCTGCGTACAAGCGCCGCAACCGGTACAGGTATCGAAATTGACGAAGGATGCTTTGCGTTTAATCTTTACCTTATAGTTTCCCACATATCCATCAAGTTCGAGCACTTCGGAGTAGGGAATCAGTTCGATATAGGGGTGACTTGCCACATCTACCATCTTGGGAGTAAGGATGCATTGAGAGCAGTCGAGGGTAGGGAATGTCTCATCGAGCTGGGCCATTTTACCGCCGATGGATGGGCTTTTCTCCACCAGCACCACCGGGATCCTGGCATCAGCGATGTCCAATGCTGCCTGGATGCCTGCAATCCCGCCTCCGATCACAAGTGCCCGTTTGGTGACAGGTACCGAGATCTCATGGAGCTGCTCGTTGGCAATCGATTTTGCCACAGCCATCCGGATCAGATCGCTGGACTTCTCCGTGGCTGCCTTTTTATCCTTCTGGTGCACCCAGGAGGAGTGCTCCCTGATATTGGCTACCTCCAGCAGGTAGGGATTCATCCCTGCATCAGAGAGGGCCTTCCTGAAGGTCTTTTCATGCATCCGGGGTGAGCAGGCTGCAACAACAATCGAAGTAAGCCTGTGCTGCACGATGGCATCACGGATCATCCCTTGTCCGGGATCGGAGCACATATATTTGTAGTCAATGGCATATTTGACCTCTTTGATCTTTTTAGCCTCTTCAACTACGGCCGGAACATCTACAAAATCAGCGATATTCGCGCCACAAAAACAAACAAAAACACCTACGCGGGCCATTATTCCACCTCACTTTCTGCTTCAACAGCTTTTTTGGGTTTTTTCTTCAGTTCGGGAGTTTGAATCTCCTCTCCGATATGTAAGAGTGCCTGTTCAATCGGAACGATGTGCTTGGAAGGTTTCAGGTCCTTCAGTGGATAACCGAATGCAAGGGCCATCAGTTGCGTGATATACATCACGGGCATATCGTATTTCTTTCCGTTTTTCTTCCCGATATCAGGTTGACGCATGTCGAGGTTCGACTGGCAGAGTGGACAAGCAACTACGATGGCATGGGCACCGCTTGCTTTGGCCATTTCCAGGATCGTCCCGCTAAGGGAGAGAACAATCTCAGTATCGCTGATGGAGAAGGAAGCGCCGCAACATTCGGTTTTGAAATCGAATGCAGTAGCCGTGGCTCCCAGTGATTCAATGATATTGTCCATTGACATTGGGTACTCGGGTGAGTCAAACTGAGTGATGTTTTTTGGACGGGTGAGCAAACAACCGTAATAACAGGCAATCTTCAATCCTTTGAGAGGATAGGTTACCTTTGAGGAAATAGTCTCAATTCCGATATCCTCATAAAAAAATTGAAGCATCGATTTCACATCGACACTACCCTGGTATTCGCCCTCTTCAACTATCGTAGAATTGATTCGTTGCGCCAGTTCGGGATGGTTATCCATCTCCACTTTGGTGCTTTTCATCCGGGAGTAACAGGAAGCACAAGCGATTCCCATGGTTTTATTTGAGAGCTTCTCCGCCAGTACCAGGTTCCTCAGTGGGAGTGCAAGGGCGAAGTTCTCTGTCATCACGTGAGCGGAAGTGGCACCGCAACAGTTCCAGTCGGGCAGTTCCTCCATCTCCACATCCAGAGATTTCATCACCAGCTTCAGTGTGCTGTCGAACTCTTCGCTGGTCCCGTGTGCCGAACAACCCGGGAAATAGGTTAGCTTTGTCATGATTCGGATTATTTTGTCTTTTCTAATTTTTCAGCCATCTTAAACATGCGCTGGATGGCTTTTGCGCTCTTCACCGTCTCATGCCCTAAGGGAATCTTTCCTTTTAGCAGGGCTATTGGAGCCAGATGCATATCCTTAAACAAATTCCGTGTTCGAATATTGAATTCAGCCATCATGCGGAGTTCATAATTACGGCCATAGCGCTTAACCATATCCAGGAAGATCTCGTGGAATTTCCGGATATTTTTCACCCTTGGGTCATTGGGGTTTATATTCTCTTCGATAGCCAGATGTCGGATGGATTCCATTACACGTGGAATGTCGATCTCCCGCGGGCACCTTCCCGAGCAGGCTGCACAGGTCAGGCAAAACCACATGGAGTTGGCCAGGTAGGTCTCATCTTTCAGTCCCAGTTTAACCATCTGCATAATCTCCCGGGGTGGGAAATCCATAAAACTGCTGACCGGGCATGTAGAGACACATTTCCCGCACTGGTAGCAATCGAGGATGTTGTTGCCGCTCTTTTTATTTACAGCTGCAAGAAACTTATTTTCAATTTGTTGTCCGAGAGCGATCATAAAACGACTTCTTACTGTTGTTAATAAAATAACAGAACAAAGTTATGAAAAAATACCTTTGGAACATTTCCAAATTATGGGTATTTAAACCCATTGGGAAATAGGCGGTTCAGCTGTGAAAAAATGGGGCGACCTGGCAAATCATTGTAGGGGCGACCTGGCAAATCATTGTAGGGGCGACCTGGCAGGTCGCCCCTACAAAAACGACCGAAATTACAATTATCGAAGGGTAAAACGGACGGGCAGGTTATAGGATACCCTCACAGTTTTTCCCTGCTGACTCCCAGGATGCCATTTCGGCATCTCCATAACTACCCTGAGCGCCTCTTCATCACATCCTCCTCCTATTCCTCTCAGAAGGTTTACCTCTGTGATTGATCCGTCTTTTTCCACCACAAAGCTGATATAAACCTTTCCCTGGATCCCAAGTTCTTTAGCATTCTCAGGGTATTTAAGCGATGTTGCAAGATACCTGTTCATGGCAGCCTCTCCGCCCGGAAATTCAGGCATGATTTCCACAATAAGTTCCGGAGTTTCGACAACCGGCTGTTCTATAACCGCCGGTTTATCTTCGACACTGGTGCCCGTAGGTCTCTCATCAGGAACCTCAGTGTTTTTCAGATCAGCCAATTGATCCTGTTTCCCGAATTCATCATCACCTGCCGAATCAACAATTTCCGGGGTGACAAACCGGATCTTTTCCATTTCAGGCTCCGGAGCTTCCGGAGCTTCCGGTTTAGGCTTTTCCTCTTCAGGTGATTTGATGATCTCAACTCCAACCGTCTTTTCCTCTGGAACTGGCAGAGGAGGTTTATAGTAGATGGCTGTTACCAGTGGATAGGAGATTGCTGCACTGGTGATAAAAAATGCAAAGATCATAGAAACGGTTACAAATTTACGGTAGTCCTGACGAAGTTGATATGCACCGTAGCTTTTGTTTCTGTGACGAAATACGATCTCTTCGAGAGATTCCGTCCTTTCTTCTTCTGTTTTCATGGCTGCAGGGGTTTTTGGAGCGACGAGGCAAGCCTAGTCGCTACGATTTCCCTGTTGACACCATGTTTCTGGATATTCCACAAAAAAATGGCACCTCAGTTGGGGTGCCATTTTTTTGGTGGGAGCGACCTATGGTGCGCCCTTACGATAAAGCTTATTGCAAGGTGAACTTGATCGGAAGATTGTAGGAAACCCGAACCGGGATCCCGCGTTGCTTTCCAGGAGTCCATTTGGGCATGCTTTTCACCACTCTGATAGCCTCTTCGTCGCATCCGCCACCGATTCCTCGAAGAACCTTTACATTACTTACGGCACCGTTGGTCTCTACCACAAAGTTTACGAATACCCTTCCCTGGATACCAAGTTCTTTGGCCTCTTCCGGATATTTTATTGCCTCGTTGAGGAACTTATAGAGTTCGACATCACCTCCCGGAAACTGGGGATTTTCTTCAACAACGGTGAAAATCTCAGCCTCTTTGGGTTGTTCAATCACCTGTGGTTTCTCTTCAACAAACTCGATTTCAGGCTCTTCTGAAGGAACTTCAGTGTTCCCTTTTTCGGCCAGCATATCCTGTTTCCCAAAATCCGATTCTACGGCAGTATCTTCAACAACTACCGGAGCAGTAAACTTCACCTTTTCCTGAAGTGCTTCGGGAGGAGGAGGAGGAGGAGGAGGAGGAGGAGGTTCATTCTGGGGCAAATCCATCAACTCAGCCCCAACGCTCATTTCTTCTTTCAAAATCCTTCCTTTGTTAACTACTGCCGTGATGATAGGGTATGCCACTATGCCAGCCATAACAAAGAAGGCAATGATCGTAGAAACGATGATATACTTCTTATACCTCTTACGAAGCATGTATGCCCCATAGGTCTTGTTTCGGTTCTTAAAGACCATTTCCTCTAAGGATTCAACATGTTGGTGTTTTTCTGTCATAGTCCTATGGTGTTTAAAACGAAACCTATTTAACTTTAATTACAGGGTATTCGGTAAGAGGTGTTCCGGCTTTTTTTGCTTCGATCATCATCACCTCAACCTGACCAATGTCTACGATGGCATAACTGGCAATATTGCAAATCGCCATCTCATCAATGATGTTCACAATATCCCTGTATTTAGCCGATGTATCAGCCTTGATCAGGACGATAGGACCCTTTTTATCATCGAGTTTCATTTGCTTGATCGTATTGTCAAACGTAGAATCCGCTACAATGATCTCGCCGGTGAGCCGTTTATCTCTGTATTCCGTGATTTTTGTAAACAGATCACGATTCCAGTCCAGCAACATCTTGCGGACACCATCTTTGCTAAAATCGCTTTGAACTACGACTGGCATGGGTTTCTTTGGAGCAGGTTGACCTTTGTAGTAGAAGACTTCATCGTTCGCCGAAAGCAAGATGTTCAGGGTTCGCGCTTCTGAAATTTTTGGCTGGTCCTTTTGCTCCTGGTCTTTATCCTTGTCAGGCATGGTGATTACCATTACCTTAGGTTTGGCAAAAGCCGTGGTAAGCATAAAGAAGGTGATCAGCAAACACATGAGGTCGACCATAGGAGTCATGTCAATCTCGCTGGGGTGCTTTTTCGCCCTTTTCTTTTTGCTTCCCTTCTTCCCGCCGTGATCTTGGGTTTGTATCTGAGCCATAGTAATTTATTTATCTATAAAATCTCTATTCCACCTATTTTTCCGGTGGCAGGTCTTCCATTCCCACCTCCTCAGTCACAAAGTTGGTGATGAGATTAAATTTGTTAACTTTATTATCCTGCAGCAAGTCCATGATCTCCTTCACCACCATGTAATTGGCATCGGCATCTCCTTTGATGGCCACTTCGGCCCTGGGGTTAACAATTCGGGAATAGAGGACCCAGTAACCAAGTTGATTATCTGCCGAGTCAAATGGCATCCCAACCTGAAACTCCTCTCGTTTTTCCAAATTCTCCGCATTGATCCAGTTCTTCAGGTCTTTCAACGGCATTCCAAATCCTGATAAGCGTCCGAACAAATCATATTCCTCCGGCGTAAACGTCATCTCATACCTTTCTGCCATCTTTTGCAGGATCTGCTCCCTGAACTTGGTAGTGGAGTCGGCTCCGTTATCAACATTGAAAAACACCTTTCCTTCTTTGTCAATGAAGATGGTCATGAGGTTAAAGTCGGGAGCCTGTTTCTCAGAAATAGAGGCAGGGCTATCGATCATGGCAGCTTCCTGAGGGCGGAATGAGGCTGTTAACACGAAGAAGATCAGCAGCAGCGAAAATAGGTCCACCATAGGCGTCATGTCTATACGTGGCGTACTGACTGGGGGTTTTATCTTAGGCATTTACTTCAGTTTTTATTGATGAATAACAGATCAAACGTACAAACACGTATGATGTCAACCAGCAGAACACTACTTTGTTGTAGCAGCAAAGGTCTGAACCAGGCTGAATCCGGCTTCATCAATTTTATAGGTGAAGTTGTCGATCTTCGTGGAAAAATAGTTATAGAAGACTACAGCCAGTAATGAACCCAAAATACCAAAAGCGGTATTGATAAGGGCCTCAGAAATACCGGTAGCAAGGGCAAGGGCATCGGGTGCACCAGCGGTTGCCAAAGCGGCAAAAGCACGGATCATCCCAAGTACTGTACCGAACAAACCGGTTAATACGGAAATCGTTGCAATGGTTGACAAAATGACGAGGTTACGGGAAAGAATCGGTAGCTCGAGAGCGGTAGCCTCTTCAAACTCTTTCTGCAGCGCAACGAGCTTTTGGTCTTTTTCCAGAGATTTGTCTTCCTTCAGTGATTTGTAGCGAAGTAATCCCGCTCTCATAACATTGGCTAATGAACCTCTTTGCTTGTCGCAGGCCTCGATGGCTTCATCAATCTGATTCTCATTCAGATAGTTTTGCAGTGTTTTAACAAATACATTGATACGGCCTTTACCTTTCGCACGACTTAACGTAATAAAGCGCTCAACGGCGAAAATCAACAGCACCAGGTTGATGGTAATCAACACCGGCACAACCCAGCCACCTTTATAAACCATACCAAGGTAGTTTCCTGGTAAGGGCGCGCCTTCAGGATTCCCGCCTTCGAAATTGATAGGGTTACCCATAATGAACAGGTAAATCAAAACTGACATAACAATTGCAAAGATAATTGCACCTGTCGTAAAAATAGATTGTAAAGCGTCACCTAATCCTGATTCGCCTTGTTTCTTCTTCTTGCTCATTTTAGAAACATTTAAGTTGATAAATTATTGATTGGTTGATTTCTTCTATTTCAGAGGAACGGCAAATTTAAAAAATTTTTTACAATGCAACCAGATTATTTGACCACCCGCTTTAAAGCCTCGACCATCTGCTTGGCTTTTTCGTTTTCCTGGTCAATTACAAGGACATCGTAGTTGTATTTAAGTGATTCCCTGGCAAAATTAAGATTTTTCTTATCCAGGACATATTGATGATAAAAATAGTAAGCCAGGTAATAATAAGCTTCAAGGCGCTCTTTTTTGTATTTAACTGTATCTTCCATAGTAATCTGTAGAATCTGCTCATAGACGGGTTTTGCCAGCCCATTGTCGCTCTCCGGATCGAGATTGAACAGGGTTCTGGCCCACCAGGTAAATCCAGGCACATAGTTAGGCTGAGCTGTGCAAAATCTTTCAAACATGACGGCCGCATTGGTATAGTCCTGAATGTTATAATATGCTTTTGCCCAATTATAAACATCCAATACGTTTGCTTCATTAACCGAGTCTTTCAGGCTGTACATCCGTATGGCATCGTTGTATGCCTTGTATTTGATGTAGTTCATTGCCACTTCCGAGAGAAGTTCAATTTTTGAGGTATCCATTTCCCAGGCATCATACAGCACAATTGCAGCCAATGAATCCAGTTCATTTTTCGAAAGTAACCGTCCATAATAGGTGAAATCCGAAGTTCGAATTTTATCTGTAGGAGAGCGCTCAAAGAACTTCCTGATCGCTACAAGCCCTTTCTCATATTCCTCATTTTCATACAAGGCATAAGCACGGGCACGATAAAGGTCAATAATGGTGCTGTCCATTGACAGGACTTCATCGATCTCGGTAAGGGCTTCCGGGTAATCCTGAAGCTCCATCAGGGTATTGATGAACTGAAGCCGGGCCGGAATGTTGCCGGCTGAGAGTTCAAGAAATTTCCTGAACATCTTTTTTGCCTCAGCATATCTCCCAGCCTTATAGAGTAAAAAGCCAAGTTCCCGGTAGGCAGGTGCAAATGTTGAATCAATTTGAACACCCTGTTCATAATAATTCAGTGCCATCTGGTACTGTTTCGCCCTCATCCAGAGCTGTCCGATCCGCAGGTTGGCCATGGAAGAGTTTGGATTCAGCGATTGCCCGATGTTGTAATTGGCAATGGCATTGGAGCCATCGTTAAGAAGATAGATGTACGCGTCGCCTCTGACGAGATAAATATCAACATCCTTGGAATTAATTTTTTCTGCCTCCCTTAAATAAGTTAGTATTTGAGCAGTATCCTTCACTTTGGCCATCACAAATGCATCTGCCATTTTCACAAGGCTATGCGCATGCCTTTCCGGAGTCATAACAATTTTATTCTTCTTCGTTGGCAGCAGGGAGTAAGCTTTATCCAGGTACTGCTGTGCTTCCGTCGAGTTGTTGTCCATTAAAGCAATCTCAGCCAGACCTGCATAGTTGATAGGATTCGTAGGCTCCTGCTGAATTCCCTTTGTGAACAGTGCTTCGGCCTGATCGGCCATCTCCTGGAATGATGTATTAAGTGTATCGGCAAAATAACGTTTCAAATAGTTATCTCCGTAATAGAAATAGATATCCCCGTCGGATGGATTTGCAGCAAGAATATTGCTGAAGAGGTTATCAGCAGCAATAAACTGCTCACTTCGTGTAAGTTTGATGGCGTCATCAAGATTCTGGGAATGAGCCGATTGCATGAATGGACCAAGGATCAGTATGAGAGCCAGAATACCATAACTTTTAGCAACAGATGTCATAGATATATCTCCTAAATCGTTTATTTTTTGATTTCAACAATTCTGATGGGTTGAGTAGCCGGTACAAGCCCCGAATGCAAGATAATTAATTGTCCTTTATCGCTGGCCACAAATGCAGAAAGCCCGTAAGCCAAACCGTGGTAAGTTTGCCTGTTAATGCAGTAGACTTCGCGGATAAAAGGATAAAGCCCTTCAGCAATATATGCCTGATAAGGACGGTAGAAACTGGCAGCAGGGTCGTTATCGCCTGGCGTACTGATACCCACTACGCTGATCCGGCTAAGAAAGTCATTGGACACCGAATCCCGCTTATCGCTGATCCAGTTAACGCTGATCACTCCCAAAGCACTCCTGTTCCGCTCTACATAATTGATTACCTCCTGGTTGGATTGTACGGCATAACAACATGCCGGAAGAGTATCGAGATTGAATTTCTCTTTGAAATACCTCGGGTTACCTGATTTGTAGTGGTCGAAAACGACGCTGATATTTCCGAGCTGCGAGGAGGGGTTGATTTGGCTCCATGTGGTCACTTTGCCGGTAAAAATATCCTGGATCCTATCATAAGGAATTTTAATTTCAGGATTTTCGCTGTTCACAATCAGAGCAACAGCATCATAGGCAAGGAGTGTTGTTTTGGGTACGATCTGCCGTGATGTAAGAATCTCATTCTCGCGGTTGGTAAGCTTTCTGTTCACAAAAATCAACTGAACGCTATCATTCATGAATTCTTCAAAAACTTCTGCCTCTGCCCCATAGAGGGTATCAAGCTTCACGTATTTGTAAATGGATTCAAAAGTGTAAATCTCAGATTCCATAAACAACTTGTAGGATTCATCAACAGCCACTCTCATGGCACCTCTGGTAGGGGTATCCCTCTGCGTTAACGGATCTCCTCCGCATCCCATCAGTAAGAAAATGAAAACACTCCCTGTCAGGAGGAACAGCTTCGATCTGATAATAGATCTTTTCATAGGGTCAATTTTACTTAAAGCTCTGATATCCTTAATTAAGGCTCACAAAGGTACTAATATTCTTATATTATTCATCTTCGTTATCCCGTCTTTTCCTCTTGGTTAATACCTTTAAAATCCGGAAAGTACCATAGAGATAAAGAAAAACGGAAAAAATCACACGGACTTCGATGCCAATGTAAGAAAATGTGGGGCTTACAAGTAAATAAGTGGCCAGGAAAAAGAATCCAAGGACAATCAGTAAAGAGAAATAGAGATTAAATTTTTCCATCTACAATTAACGCGGAACCTGCCAGTAAGGTATCTCAGTATCAGCTTTTTTTTGCTCCCAGAATGCAGCAGTTACCACCTCCCCGTCTTTCCTGAAAAGTTTTTGCTGATAAACGACTATCGTGGGATTGAACAAGATATCTGTTACTCCGATAACAAACGTGTTCAGAAGATTACCTTCCTTATCCTTCTCTTGCTCGCTTTTTACCTCTAACCCATTATATGAAAGTAAGTCGGTAAGAAATTCAACCCGTTCCCGGCCGATACCGCTTTCTACCACGGTACACCTTACGGTACTGATCTCTGCTATGTTATGTTTTCCTTTTAATGCCATTTCCAGAATGTGTTTTCCGGCTCCTAATAAATGCCGAATGTGAACTTATTGATGAATTCATAAACAGGGCTATAGAGGCCAATGATGATAAGGCCAGCTATACAGATGGCAAAACCAAGGCGGGAATATCCATCACTCTTAAAATATACGATCGGCCGGTCACTTCGGTTCAGGAACATCGCTTTAACAACAAGAAGATAATAATAGAGGGAGATGATGGTGTTTAATACGGCGATCAAAACCAGGATATAAAGCCCTTGTTGTGCTGCAGCAGCAAACAGGAAGAATTTACCAAAGAAACCTGCAACAGGCGGTATCCCGGCGAGTGAAAAGAGCGCCAGCATCATGGTAAGGCTCAGCATGGGGTTGGTCCTGTACAAACCATCGTAATCATTGATCGTCTCTTTCCCGGTTCGGTTTGAAATCACTGATACCACGCCAAAAGCGCCAAGATTCGAAAAAATATAGACCAGAACAAAATAAATTACGGTAGTCATGCCAAGCTGACTCTGCCCGACAATTCCCAGAAAGATGAAGCCAGCCTGGGCGATTGAGGAGAATGCAAGGAATCGCTTAAGATTCTGCTGCCTCATGGCAAACAGGTTTCCGATGGTCATGGTGAGGATTGCGGTAATATAGATCACATCCTTCCACATGATGGTAATTTTGGAGAAAACGGTATATAATAATATGGTGAAAACCATGACGGCTGCACCTTTAGAGATTACCGAAAGGTAGGAGGTGATGTTAATAGGTGCCCCTTCATAAACATCGGCAGTCCAGAGATGAAATGGTACGATAGAGATTTTGAAAGCCATTCCGGCAAAGAAGAAGATGAATGCCAGAATTTGTAGAGGAGTTCCGTTAATACCGGTCATTACTTCATCAAAGTATAATGTACCAACAGTGCCGTAGATCATCGAGAGACCATAGAGTAAGATCCCGGATGAGAGGGCTGAGGTAAAAATGAGCTTCACTCCAGCTTCTGCCGATTTCTCTTTCAGTCGTTCAAATGCCGCCAGCGCTGCAAGAGGGATGGTTGCCAGTTCTAACCCGATATAGAACATCAGGAAGTCACCTGACGAGAGCATATACTCCATCCCAATAAGCGTTGATATCAGCAGGATGAAGTACTCACTGATTTTTTGCAGATTCTCAGCCTTTTTCAACCAATCCACTGACTGCAGAAAAACGATAAACACTCCAATGGTAAGAATGTTCTTCATCATCAGTGTCAGGGGTGTGGTGATGTACATTCCGCCAAAAAGGCTTCCGGTGGGTCCTGGAATGAATCCCAGGATCATCACTGCACCAAAAAGGATGAGGGCAGGCAGAATGATCTTCTGCTTCTTGTCGGCCGGTAAGAATATCTCAACCACCAATAGAATTACCGTGATCAGCACCAGCAGTAATTCGTGTCTCATGATCAGCATCAGCATGTCGTCTGAATTTTATATAGTCTTCTACTCTTTATTCTAACTCGGTTAATTCATGGAGAGGAGGAGTTTCTGGATAACTGGCCCCAGTCCGGCTGTAATCATATTTGATAACCACAATGGTGCAATACCGATGGCCGTAATCCCGAAAATCAACGTCCCGGTACTCAATCGTTCATACCATTTAGCATCTGTAATCATTTCATAATCAGGGTTGTTGATTTTCCCATACAGCATCATGCCAACAACTCTCAGGATATATACTGCTGTAGCTACGATTGATGAAGCTGCTATAATCGTGGCTACCCTGTGGAATGTGTCCGGATGCTGGAATGAACCAACAAAGATGGTCATCTCAGCAACGAAACCACTGAATCCCGGAAGTCCCAGAGAAGCCAAACCACCAATCACGTAAGCAACTGCGAGGAATGGCATCACCTTCATCAGTCCACTCATCTCATTGATATACCGTGTGTGGGTACGTCCATAGATCATGCCGATCAATGCAAAGAAGAGGGCTGTCATAATCCCGTGCGAGATCATCTGCATGATGGCTCCGTTCATAGCTGTTTCATTGAACATCAGGATAGCAAAAAGAACCAGTGCACAATGGCTGACAGAGGAGTATGCATTGATATATTTCAGGTCTTTCTGCCAGATGGCTCCAAGTGCACCGTAGATGACACCTATGGTGGTCAGGATTAAAAATATCCATGCCAGTTCATGAGCCCCATCAGGGAGAAGAAATACAGCCACCCTGTAACATCCGTAACCTCCCAGTTTCATCAGCACACCGGCATGTAACATTGAAACCGCTGTAGGTGCAGAAGCATGACCATCGGGCGACCAGGTATGAAACGGAAAAAGTGCACCCAGAACCCCGAATCCCACAAAGAGGAATGGGAAGAAAAATATCTGTGTATTCAGGGGGATCTGAACTTTGGCAATCTCCAGAATATCAAATGTAAGTGGTCCTCCGGAAGGATTGGAGTTAAAATAGAGCCCAAGTAACCCAACCAGGATAAACGCAGAACCTCCCATCAGCATCAGAGTCAGCTTCATCGCACTATACTGTCGTGGACCACTTCCCCAGATGCCGATCAGCAGGTACATGGGGATTACCGCGATCTCGTAGAAGAGAAACATGGTAAAGAGGTCGAGGGAGATGAAAAATCCAAAAACTCCAGCAGATAAAAGTATCAGTGAGATGAAAAATTCACGGGGTAGATCTGTTACGTCCCATGAAGCAAAGATGCCGGCAAAGATCACAATCGAAGTCAGACCGATCATGGCCACTGAAACACCGTCAACCCCAATGAAAAAATGGATGTTGAGGGTTTCATACCAAACGTAGTTGCTGGCAAAGAGAATCTCTGCCGTGTTTCCGGCATTCCGTTCGGCCAGGTACCAAAGGATGATGATGGCTGAAACAATCAGCTGGAATGTCATCCCGATGGCAGAAATTACACGTACATGTTTGTTATCCCTGGAGAATAGAATCCCTATAATGGTCAGGATCGGAATAATGATCAATAACAGTAGTATATTCATTCGTCAGCTGTTTATTAGGTCCATAAATAGATGAATACCAATGCAAGGAGTACAACTCCGGAGACAAATACCATTGCATACTGCTGCAACTGCCCGGATTGGAATCCTTTTATTCTGTCTGAAGCTTGATTTGTTACATAAGAGATCCCGTTCATGGATCCATCAACAATATGGCGGTCAAACCATGCTATAGGTCTGGAGATATTATTGAAGATGATCTTCTTGGTGATAAACAAGTAGAGTTGATCGATATAGAATTTATTATACGCCGCCGTATAGAAACTACTCATTGAGCGAGCAATCTTCATCGGTATCTCTGTAGGCTTGAGATACATTACATACGCCACAGCTATTCCAACAATTGCGATGATAATGGATGGAATGGCAATGATCCACTCTGTATGGATATCAAAGGTCAGCCTGTCGGAAGTAACAAGTTGCGAGAACGGGATAAATCCGGCGAACATGGCTCCAAAAGCAAGGAAAATCAATGGGAGTGTCATCGAAATGGGTGCTTCGTGAGGGGAATGATGGTAATCCTGCTTTTTTCCCCAGAAGATTCCGAAGTAGAGCCGGAACATGTAGAAAGCTGTCAGACCGGCTACGATATACTCAATGGCGAAAAGAGCGATATCGTGATGGTATGCGGCTACCAGGATCTCATCTTTACTGTAGAATCCGGCAAAGGGAGGAATCCCTGCAATTGCCAAACAGGCAATTAGGAAAGTGATGTGAGTGATTGGCATGAATTTCCTTAATCCGCCCATGTCGTACATATAATTGCTGTGCACGGCATGAATGATGGCACCGGCACAAAGGAAGAGCAGGGCTTTGAAGAAGGCATGCGTAAAGAGATGGAACATGGATGCCATGTATCCAAGGCCTTCATGGCCTCCCATTCCTGAAACTCCCAGGGCACACATCATATAGCCAATCTGCGACATCGTTGAATATGCGAGTACCCGTTTGATATCGTGCTGTGTACAGGCAATGACTGCTGCAAACAGGGAGGAGAAGGCTCCTACCCAGGCAACCACCTGTAAGGCAACAGGTACTGTTACATAGATTGGGAATAGCCGTGCGACCAGGTATACGCCAGCAACAACCATTGTAGCGGCATGGATCAGGGCAGAAACGGGTGTTGGACCCTCCATGGCGTCTGGTAACCAGATGTGAAGAGGGAACATGGCCGACTTTCCGGCCCCTCCCATAAAGATCAGGATCATCGCCCATGTCAATACCGACATCCCCATGAATGTGGCTGCCGGAGGAGTTGCGATAGCCGGGCCAGCCGGACTGGTGAGGGTCAGGAAGTCGAATGTGCCTGTATAGTAAGAGAGCAGAAGAATTCCGATCAGGAATCCGAGGTCGGCAAAACGGGTTACGATAAATGCTTTTTTCGATGCAGCTACCGCTGAAGGTCTTTCGTAGTAGAATCCTATCAACAGGTACGATGAAACACCTACAAGCTCCCAGAAAATGTACATCTGGAAAATGTTCGTGGCAACCACAAGTCCAAGCATGGCAAATGTAAAGAGCGAGAGGGAGGAGTAGAACCGCATAAAGCCCTTTTCACCCTTCATATATCCTGTCGAATAGATGTGTGCCATCAGGGACACCGTAGTGACAACAATGAGCATCATCACCGAGATTGGATCAATGAGGACCCCCATATCAATGTGCAGCTTGTCTGAAAAGGTGAGCCACAACGTATTATACCCTATGATCTGCTGGTAAACCTCCTCAACTTTTCCAACCACGAAGAAATACTTGTAAGCCGTGAAGATGGAAAGTGCCCATGATGTAAACAGACCTGCACTTCCAACAATCCCAGAAACAACTGGTTTGAACTTATGGCCCAGGAATCCGATGAGCAGGAAGGAGAAAAAGGGAATCAGGACGATCCAGATGGTGTACGAAAAGTCAAACATACCTTTATCGATTTACGATTTACGATTTAAATGATTCACGTCATTCACGATACTCACGATACTCACGTTATTCACGATACTCACGATACTCACGTTCTAATCAATATTTCATTTCATTCATTTTTTCCACGTCGATGTTCACAATTCGACGGTAGATATTGATGATGATAGCGATTGCCACGGAGGCTTCGGCGGCAGCCACGGCAATGATGAAGATGGTGAAAAACATCCCTTCCATGTGGTCTGGATAAAGGATTTTATTGAACGCCACAAAGTTGATACAGACTGAATTGAGTATCAGCTCTATCGACATCAGCATGGTGATCAGGTTTTTTCTTACCAGAAATCCGTACACCCCCACAAAAAACATGATGGTGCTCAGGACTAAAAACCAGGATAATGGAACTCCTTCAAACATATGATTGTTCTTTAGCTGTTAATCTTTCCGTTTTTTTGCCAGTACAATAGCCCCGATCATGGCTGCAAGAAGAAGGATACTGATTACCTCAAAAGGTAAAGCATACCCATACTTGCCGTAGTTGATGAGGCTGTTCCCTACGTCTGTTACGTTGACCAGTTCAGTATTTCCAACCGACCCGGGAAAATTATTCTGCAGGATTACAGTGATGCACAGAGCTGCCCCAACCAACGCCACCAGGGCTGCAGGCCACTTTTTCAGGAGACCGGCAGTAGGGAGTTTTTCAGCAATATGGCTGGTAAGCAGGATCGAAAAAATAATCAGTACAACAATCCCACCTGCATATACAATCAGCTGGATGGCTGCCAGGTAGTTGTATTTCAGCAGAAAATAGAGGCCGGCAGTAGAGACCAGTACGAACAGCAGAAAGGTTGCTGCCCGCAGAATTCTCCTACTGGTCACTGTGAGAATAGAGAAGATCACAATGACCGCCGAAAAGAGTAGAAACATGATTTGATTGCTCGTCATTATTCTATATCTTTAATAATGGATGATCCGGGTTTGTTTAAAATCTTCGTCAGCTTGGCACGATCGAATACTGCATGCTCAAAGGTTTGATCCCAGGCCAGGGCGTTTGAAGGGCAGGTTTTAACACAAAGGTTGCAAAAGGTGCACATCCCGAGGTGGTATATGTGCTTGTCGATGATGCGTTTCTTTTTGCCGTCGGGGAGTTCGATGCGATCGGTGATGACCTCAATGGAGCCGTTTGGGCAGTTGGTTTCACAGATCCCGCATCCTGTGCAACGATGCTGATTGTTTGCGTCGTGAGGCATCATCAGGTCACCCTTGAATCGGTCAAACATCTTCAGTGTTTTCCGGTTCTCAGGATATTGCTGAGTAACAATTTGCCCGGGACTGAAAAAGTATCTTCCGGTCACCGACATGCCGATGAGCAGGGATTTGAGTCCATGGAAGATCTCTGCGAAGTATGTATAGATACTGTTCATAATCTTAGAAATGCCAACCCATTAATACAATAAAAGCCATGATGAGGATATTGACCAGGTTGATAGGAAGCAGGTATTTCCACTCCAGATTCAGGAGTTGGTCGATCCGTAGCCGTGGGAATGTCCATTTGAATAACATCATCAGCCATATGATAAAGGCGGTCTTGCCGACGTACCAGATGAGCGGTGGGATAAAGTCCATCACGTGGTTGAACCCTTCCAGACCCGATATGTGGAACGGCATCCATCCACCCAGAAAAACTGTGGCTGCGATAGAGGCAACAATGAACATGTTCATGTACTCTGCCAGGAAAAAGAAGGCAAATTTGATCCCTGAATATTCAGTATGGAATCCCGCAGTAAGTTCCGATTCTGCTTCAGCCAGGTCGAAAGGTCCGCGGTTTGTTTCTGCCGTACTGGCAATCAGAAAGACAATAAATGCTATGATGGCCGGGATATGCCCTCTGAAAATAAACCATCCGCCCGATTGCATCTCAACAACCTGGGAGAACTGCATGGTTCCTGCCAGTACAATGATAGTGAGAAGCGAGAGTCCTACAGACAGTTCATAACTGATAATCTGCGCACCACTACGCATCGCTCCAATGAGCGAATACTTATTGTTGCTGGACCACCCTGCAAGCAACACCCCAACTACCCCCAACGAGGATACGGCAACCACATACATGATGCCGATATCAAAGTCGATTGCGTGAAGCCCTTTGGCAAACGGAATGGCAGCAATAGCCATAAATGAGGCGATAATCACAATAAACGGAGCCAAGTTAAAGAGCACTTTGTCGGAATCTTTGATATAGACAAGCTCTTTCATCAACAGCTTGATGAAGTCGGCGATGGTCTGGAAAATTCCGTAGGGTCCCACCCGGTTGGGGCCGACCCGGTTCTGCATGAAGGCGCAAACCTTTCGTTCGGCATAGACCAGAAGCAGGCCAACGACTGCGTAGGCGAGCAGAAAGACCAGTCCGATAATAGTCATTTCCACGATCATTGCCCAGAATGGGGGCAGCCACTCATAGAGTGCTTCGTCGATCGACTGGTTAAATGACGTAAAGTCGTAAATGTTGAAAGCCATGTTGAATGGTATTATCTGTCAATATCCGGAATTACTAAGTCAAGCGAAGCACCGATGGCAACCAGGTCGGCAATCTTCATATCGCGGCTGAGCTTATCCAGCACGCCCAGGTTCACAAAACTTGGCGTGCGGAATTTCATACGTAACGGCGTTTTATTCCCGTCGGAGATGCAATAAATACCCAATTCGCCGCGGGCCGATTCCACGCGTTGGTAATACTCTCCGGCGGGTAGTTTGATGATCGGTTTCATTTTAGCCGTGTAGTCACCTTCAGGAATGTTATCAATGAGTTGCTCAATGATCTTCATCGATTCCCGCATCTCATCCAGTCTTACCATGTAGCGTCCATACGTGTCTCCGTCGGTGCGAAGAATCTCATTGAACTCCGCCTTGTTGTATACGCCATAAGGATATTTCTTTCGGATATCGCATGACCACCCTGATGCCCGTCCCGAAGGACCACTAACGCCATAGTTGATAGCCTCCTCTTTCGACATTACACCTATGCCCTGACTCCGGTTTTCGAAAATCACATTTCCGGTGAGGATGTTGTCGTAATCCCTGATCTTCTTGCGGAAATATTTGATAAAGTCTTTGGTCCGTTTCTGGAAATTGGGATGGATGTCCTGCATCAATCCACCGGGTGCATAATAGCTGTGCAGTAATCGGGAGCCAAACGACTCTTCAAAGATATCGAGGATGTGTTCCCGGTCGCGGAGTCCGTAGAAGAAGCATGTGAGTCCGCCCAGGTCCATGCCGAAGCTGCACCACCAGAGCTGGTGGGAAGCAATCCGGTTCAATTCGTCAATAATTGTGCGGATATATTTGACCCGCTCGGGGACTTCCACTTCAAGGGCACTCTCAACCAGAAGGCACACGGCGTGGTTGTTGATGTGGGCCGAGAGGTAATCCATCCGGTCGGTGAGGTGGATGATCTGCTGGTAGGTATCCTTCTCGCACATCTTTTCAATACCGCGGTGGATGTATCCGCAATGGGGCTGAACTTTCTTAACTGTTTCCCCCTGCAAGGTGACGACCAACCGGAGCACACCATGGGTTGAGGGATGCTGGGGGCCCATATTAATATGGTACTCCTCCTCCTCGATACTGTGTACGGGCAGGTTAATGATCTCTTTCATACTTACAATTCTACGATGTTTACTTCGTCTGTGTAATCTTTCCGCATCGGATGGCCTACCCAATCCTCTTCCAGGAAGATCCGTCGCATGTCGGGATGCCCTGTAAAACGAATTCCATAGAGATCCCAAACTTCCCGTTCAAAAAACTCAGCTGTTTTCCAGAGGTCGGCGACAGTCTCAAATTCAGGTGTTTCCCGATTTTCGGTCTTTACCTTCAACTCCACGGAATGGTTAAGCGAGGTGGATGTGAGGTGGTAGACAACACCCAGTTCGGCTCCCCAGTCGACACCGGTCAGGCAAAAGAGGTAATCAAAATCAAGCTCTTTATCCTCTTTCAGTTTGGCCGCCAGAGATTTGAACTTCCCCGATGGAATCAGGAATGTCGGAAATTGCTTGTTCGCCTCCAGTTGGCCTTCGGGAACAATTTCCAGAATTTTTTCTTTTAATTTTTCAGCTTCCATATGTGAACTTCGTGAATAGCGTGAATTTCGTGAATAACGTGGATCTACCTCTTCTTACGCCTTACGCCTCAGGTCTCTCGTTTCTTTGCGATGGTTTCCAGTTTGATTTTCCGCTGCAGCTGCATGACCCCATAGAGGAGTGCTTCGGGGCGGGGCGGGCAGCCAGGGATGTAGACATCGACCGGGATGATATGATCGACACCGCGGATCACATGGTACGTGTTGTAAAAGAAAGGGCCTCCTGAAACAGCGCATGCGCCCATGGCAATTACGTACTTGGGATCCGACATCTGGTCATAAAGACGTTTCAGGACTGGTGCCATTTTGTTGACGATCGTTCCGGCAACCACAATCACATCTGCCTGACGGGGAGAGGCGCGATAAACCTCGATGCCAAAACGGGCGAAGTCGTGCCGTGAAGCTCCCGTTGCCATCATCTCGATCCCACAGCAACTCGTGGCAAAGGTCAGTGGCCAGATAGAGTTTGATCGCCCCCAATCAATGATGCCATCAATGGTGGTTAGCATCACATTTCCTCCGGTTTGCTCGAACAACTCAAGGGTTTCGTTGTCCTGAAAATCGGAATACTTCATATTTTTAATCGTTACTCCCATTTCAGCGCTCCTTTCTTCCAGGCGTACAACAGGCCCAAACCTAATACAAAGAAAAAGATGACGATCTCAATGAAGCCAGTAATCCCGGCAGTTTTCATCACCACCGCCCAGGGGTAGATGAAGACCGTCTCCACATCGAAGATCAGGAAGATGATCGCAAAGAGGTAATACCCCACGTTAAACTGAAGCCATGTTAGACCCTCTGTAGGGATCCCGCATTCATACGCTTCTGCTTTTTGAGGATTGGTTGAGGTGGGTGGTACAATACTTGAGAAGAGCAGAGCTACACCTACAAGAAAGGCCCCCACGATGAAGAACAGAATCAGACTTTCAGCACTCATATCGTTAATCGATTAACAAACACGCGCAAATATAGAAATATTCTCTTTTACCCAAGGAACAGTATCTATTAAATAATATATATTCAATCGTTACTCAATTGATTATGTGGTATCTACTCACATAATTTTGATAAATGTCAGAGAGGGGGTTGATAAATGTCAATGCAGGAATGCAGGAATGCAGGAATGCAGGAATCAAGAAGTTCACCCCAGCCTGAAAATCTCTTTCAACTCATGGTTCGAGAGTTCGCCGATCCAGTTTTCGCCGGAGGCGACGGTGAGGTTGGCGAGGGCTTTTTTGGACTTCAGCATGTCGTCGATCTTCTCTTCGAAGGTGCCCTGCACCAGCAGGCGGTTGACCATCACGTTTTTGGTCTGACCGATGCGGTAAGCGCGGTCGGTGGCCTGGGCTTCCACCGCCGGGTTCCACCACAGATCGTGATGGATCACATGGCCGGCAGCCGTCAGGTTCAGTCCGGTCCCTCCGGCTTTGAGCGAAAGGATGAAGATCCAGCGGTTGCGATGCTCCTGAAACTCCTCCACCAGTGCATCCCGCTGGTTCCGCTGAGTACCCCCGTGCAGGAAGAGAGGAGAGGCCCCGAACCGATCGGCAACCATCCTGACCAGGATATCTCCCATCTCCTTGTATTGGGTGAAGATCAGCGTTTTTTCGCCGGCATCATGGATTTGATCCAGCAGCTCCAGAAGCAGTTGGGATTTTCCGGAGAGGGAAGGATCGGCTTTGCCTTTTTTCGTGTAGTTCTCGGGATGGTTGCAAATCTGTTTCAGCGCGGTGATCATCTTCAGTACCAATCCCCTGCGGTGGATGCCCTCCACCTGCTCAATCTCCTCCAACGCGCTGTCCAGTACATTCTGGTAAAGGGCTGCCTGGTCTTTTACCAGCGAACAATAATGATTATTCTCAATCTTATCCGGAAGGTCGGAGATGATGGTTTTATCGGTTTTCAGCCTTCGCAGGATGAAAGGAGAGGTAATTTTCCGGAACAGTTCTGCTTTTTCCTTATCGTGATACAACCCGATAGGCGTGGCAAATTCCTGTTCAAACGCTTTTGCCGGCCCCAGGTATCCGGGATTGACGAAATCCATGATGCTCCAGTACTCCGATAACCGGTTTTCGACGGGGGTTCCGCTCATGGCGATACGAACTGCCGCTTTGAGGCTCTTCACCGATTTAGTTTGGTCGGTTCCCGGGTTTTTAATGTTCTGGGCCTCATCGATCACGACGGCATACCACGGCTTTTTCTTAAATTTTTCCCGGTCACTCCGAATCATCCCATAGGTGGTGATGACAAGATCCACCTGTTTCGTCTCCAGATTTCTTCCGGCGCCGTGATAGATGAAGGCTTTCAGCGAAGGGGCGAATTTTCCGATCTCTTTCATCCAATTGGTCAGCAAGGTGGTAGGTACTACGACCAGGGCAGGTTCTTTCTTCAGCAGGCCCTCTTTTTTGAACTTCAGTAACGTGGCAATCACCTGAACCGTTTTCCCTAATCCCATGTCGTCGGCAATCAGGCTCCCGAAGCCAATAGACGAGTTTTGAGCCATCCACCGGTAGCCTTTGAGCTGGTAGGGTCTCAGCGAAGCCGTCAGGGCCTCAGGTAAGACGATCCGGTTGGTAGGAGCCAGCCTGGAGATCAATTTGCGGACCTCCGTTGTCAGTAAAACTTTGGCTCCGTGATACTCTTCCGTCAGCGCCGATTTCAGTAATTCGGTAGAGGTTAATTTTGCCGGCCGTTCCAGTTCATTGAACAGTTTCTGAAGGCCACTCTCGGTGATCAAGACATACTGGTCCCTGATTTTTACGATACCCGATAACCGGCGAACCAGTTTCCGGAATTCATCGGCCGGAAGCAGGGTATCTCCGAGAGCCACCTGGTATTCGAATCCAAGCAGTTGATCCAGATTGAGGAACGAGATCGATTTTTCTTTAGAAGTAAGAGATAGTCTGAGACTAGGTTTCGGAGAGATCAGTTTTTCGAGCTCTTTTGGCATCATCAGTTCAATCCCCAGTAGGCGAATCATGGGAAGTATCCGGATAAAAACATCCGTAAATCCGATGGGGTTGAATTGGATCGGTTGTTTGCCTTTTGACTGGATGTACAAGCTGATATCGGGGAGAATATCAGAGAGACCTGACAAATCACGCAACAACTCAAACCGGATATCTGCATAGTGGTCATCGGTCAGTAATTTATGCAGCGATACCGGTGATTCCAGCCTGGTTTCCTGGTTAAGGACGAGAAAATCGAGATAATACCAGTTGTTTTGTTCCTCAATGCGGAGAATGGGGATCCATTGTTTGTTGGCTAACTGCAATCGTTTCAGCCATAATTGAATCGTGTTGGGAACCTCCTTGTCGGAAAGTTCGTCAAACAGCGCTGGTTTTTTCCGGAAAAAAAGTTCGATGATCCGGTTCCCATACCGGTCCATAAACCGCTCGGCACAAGCATAGGCATCCATATAAAATGTGATGAAAAGGGAGGTGAGCATCAGTGAATTCTCCTCCGGATTGACCGGAAAATATTGCTCTTTTTTCCTTTTTCCCTGATGCCATATCCAGATGGTTCCCGGATTGGCGAATGGTTGTATGGCAGAGGTGATTTCCCGCAGCCCGGCATCGTTCATGGCAGGGATCCAACGAATGATCATCTCCCCGTTTTTATTTGTCAGCATGTGCGGGATTATCGCTCCCCGGGCTGCCAGCGCCACGGCGAACTGCCGGTGAAGAGCAATTCCCTGCAGGGCATCGCTGCACCGGGATAACCGGGCAGGTTCCATGTGTTCAAGAGCCAGTACAAGATCGCTGAATGAGATCCGTTCTTCTTTTTCTTCATTTCCATCTTCCGCCGTAAACACCACATCCTCTACCTTCAGATCCAGATCCAGCAGGATCATGGTATCCTCAAAAAAGTCGATGTGTTCCATGAAGGATTGCACCCGTTCAGGCAGGGCCTCCGGTTCCTGTTTGTGCATGGAACCGGCCAGACTTTTGTACGCCGAATGAAGGATCGTACGAAAGTCCTTCGGGAAAAAGAGGGGTTTCGGCGTGAGAAGCGAAAGGATGGCATCCGTTTGTTCAGGGATTTTAGAGAAATCGGGAAGTTCCGACAGGCCAAACCCGGATGCTGACTCTGCCTCCGGCACTTCCGGAACAATCATGTTCTCCACTGCGGGGATCTCCTCCCGGGCATGCTGATCCACTTCAAGCCCGTTGTTTTTCAGTTCTTCAATCAGGTTCAATCCGTGCAACTGAAGAACCAGAAATGGATTGGCGTCAATCTCGTTGGCCAGCAAATAGATGACTGCAGCCAGATGTTTGCAGGGTACGGCCCAGTCGGGACAGGAGCATTCCATCTTCAGATCCTTCCAGGAGGATGGGAACAACCGGATCTCTTGGTCGTGCGCCAGCAGGTGCAGTTCCTGAGGCAGTTGCCTGTTCAGAAGTTGGGAGATTAAAAACGGGTTGTTATTGATGGCAAGGAGAAGTTTCTCTTTCTGTGTCTGCGAAAAAAGCGGGACTTCTATGGAAATATCGTATGGATACCGTCTGCTTCCCTGAACTTCTCCTTCTATCCGGTTGTTCAGGATCCGAAAATCCCTGACCGATCCATTGCTTGCGTAAGCCCGTCCGCGTGGCAGCCGGTTGTCGAAATCGATATGGTTCAAGGCATTCAGCCATTGTTCTCCCCACCAGGTCTGACCATATTTCACCCGTTGCCCGGGTTGCCTCGCGGCTTTCCGGCCAGCTTTCTTTTTTGCCCCTCTACCCCAGGAATAAAAATAGTCATCGTACATGGCAACAGAAAATCTGCCTGCAAGGTTAATAAAAATTTTGTTAGGCCAGCCGGAGCTGTTTGTAAACGTGGAAAAGTGAGGATCAATGCAAGCATGCGGGAATGTCCCTAATTCTGATCCGGATGTTCAGGTCTATTTTGCCACTACCAGTTTCCTTGATATCGACTGATTTTCCTTCCCGAAACATACCAGGTATATCCCTGCTTCCAAACCTGTCAGGTCAAGTGTGATCGTCTCGCCTGGAGCTTCTGTCACCTTCCGTCTCAGACATTTCCTTCCGAACAGATCATTAATCACCAGGTCCCCGTGAAAATTTGTAAAAGATGGCAGGAGAATGGATACTGACTCTCCGGCAGGATTGGGATAGAGGCCGAAGAGATGGAGGTCATTCGGATCCCACCCGGGTACCGGGGTCAGAAACCCTGTATGATATGAGGCCACAACCATCTCCTGGGTCATTAAATCAAGTCGGGTTCCGCCGGCATATATCCTGCTCTGCTCGCTGTTGAAGTCAAGATCCAGGATTTCGTCATGCATGTCCAGTTGCGTGATGGTGATGCCGTTACTGCCAAAATCCAGATCCAGGAATCCGTTGGGATTCAACCGGCCCAGCATGAAATCCATTTCAGCGCTTGCATCGGTGGCACAACCTCCAAAGTAATACTTTCCGTCAGCCTGTGCGATGGCGCATTGAATGGTCTCGTCGTAAACCGGGATCCGGAGGGTAGACCATCCATTGACACCGAATCCCGGATCCAACGTCCCGTTTACAGTGTGAAGTGCGAACGCGCAGATGTCCACGTCCCCTGCTGTATGAATGTAAAATCCGAATGCCACAACCTGCTCGTCGACCGGATTAAAGAGCAACTGCCTGACGAAGAACTTTGTTGCATCACCAAACGGGTTCATGACCGCAGATCCATTCACCCCGAAGGAAGGGATCAGGGCCCCTGTGACCAGGTCATGCTTGGTGACAAAAGCATACAATTCAAAGGATCCGTTTCCGGCGGCATAGATCACCCCTGCCGTAGTATCAACCTTTAGATCAGTATACATTCCGTCCATCAGGGGATGCTCATACATCCCGTTTATCCCGAATGCATTGACGGGCTGTCCGGTGTCATCCAGCTTAAAAAGCCGGGGTTTGTTTCCCAGAGTGAAACCCGACAGCAGAATGTGATACCCTGATCCGGCAGGAACGACCACCATGCCAGTGACAGCAAACGTGAGGGATTCATTCCGGTAAATTCCGTCGACAGCGAATGTCGGATCGGGCATACCATTGGGGTTTAGCCTCATGACATACATATGACCTGAGGCTCCGTAATGCCCTGCGAGCAGGATCTTGTCGTCGGGCAACACCCAGGTGGCTGTATTTTTGTGTGTGGGACCGATGTCACTGATCTGGTAGGTACCCAGGTTCCCGAAAAGGTCAGATGTTCCGTCTTCCAGAAGCCGTGTGGCAATCAGATAGTCTTCGCTGCTTGCAATGTCATACAGATTACCGCTGGCTATGACCCTGTTCCCCGATTGAACGCCAATCGATCCCAGAGAACATGAGCTGCCCGGAAAGACGATAGTCACAATACCAGCGTCGCCATATCCGGTATCCAATTGGCCAGGTAGCTGAGCCGCTGAATAGCCGCCAATCAACAGGGATACAAGGATGAAGAGTGGTGTTTTCATGATGTCTGTATTAACGGTCAATAATAATTTTCTTTAACAGGATGTCTCCCTGGCTTTCTATGGAGAGAAAGTACAGGTTGGATTTCATTGTTGCAGGGAAGAGGATCTCCACGACATGACTTCCGCCGGTATACATAGCCGCGGGGAGTTGATACACCCTTCTTCCATCCGGCAGGCAGAGAGAGATGGTGAGAAGGAGACGGTCATGTAGGTTGAGATCTATCCAAATCCTGTCCGATGCAGGATTGGGGAACACAGTAGCTGAAGCGATCCGGGAAGAGGATTTTATACCAGTGGAATAGCCGGTAAAGTAGGAGGCAACCGCCATCTCTTTAGCCATTGCATGCTCTGCAAGTCCCCCTGCAAAAATTCGGGTTTCATTCGGATTTAACACGATCTTTCTCAGGTAATTATTGCGGTGTATTTCAGTAAAGACCAGCCCGTTGGTTCCGAATTCCGGGTCCAGAAAACCGTTACCGTTAATCCGGCCAATCATATACATATTGATAAATTCGATCTGCTGGTCTCCTCCGAAATAATATTTGCCATCGGACTGTCCAACAGCATCGAACAGGGATTCAGAAGTCACCGGCTGCCTGAGGACAGACCATCCGTTGATCCCGAAGGTAAGGTCGGGCCCTCCGGAACCGGATTGAATGCGGTAGGCACACATGTCATAGTCCCCTGCCACGTGAAGGTAGGATCCGAACAGGCAGAGTTGCTCCTGCTCCTTTGAAAACACCAAAGCCCGGAAGGCAAAAGAGAGGGCATCCCCAAACGGCTGGATCTTGATATAGCCTCCCTCCCCGAAACCGGATATCAGGTTGCCTGATGAAAGTTCGTGCTTGGTGGCAAATCCTACTGTGCCCATTGGATCAAATCCACAGGTATAGAGCACACCGGCCTGTTGATCCACTGCCAGGTCCCGGAATACTCCCTGAAGGAGGGGAAAGGTGAACCGGCCGTCAGTCCCGAAGGAGGACACTGGGATGGCGTCCTGGTCCAGCATAAACAAACTCGGAATGAAATCCATGGAGTATCCTCCCATCAGGATATGGTACCCTTCCGTCGTACTGACAAGGCTCAGACAAATGGGGACAAAGCTGAACGCTTCTGTTACATAAGTGCCCATTACGCCGAATGTAGGATCCACTGTTCCGTCTTGAAGTAACCGGGTGACGAAGGGGTATCCTTCCATGGAGTAGCTACCTGCCATCAGGATTTTCCCGTCAGGAAGTACTTTGATCACTGTCGCCAATTCCAGATCATTGAAGTTGTTCTGGAAGAAATTGATGTTGTTCCCAAAGGGTTCCAGCGGTCCGGAAGGGCTCAGCCTGACCGCAAGAATATCCTGTTTCCCCGTTCCGTAATCTAACCGGTAACCCGCTGCAACCAATCTCTCGTCCTCCTGAATGTCCATTCCAAACAGATCCGCCCCATGGCTGGCCCAGCTGATCAGCTGAATTCCGCCTTCGCCGAATGCCGGATCCAGATCTCCCGGATTCTGGGACTGAATGATGACAGGACCCAGAAAAAACACTAAACAGATTCCTATTATTTTCATTATTTGTGTGAGATTTGTGTACTCTGTAAAGATACAGTCCGGCAATGGACCGAACAACCGGAAATGAGTAGATGGTAACCCCTTGCGAGTAACCGGCGGGGATTGCAAAGCCGACGGAGAGGAAAAATCTGAATGACACTGTGTCGTAGTCAATTATTTTGTACTTTAGTTTCCAAACTGATTCATATGAAATGGGTCAATGTCAACACATCGTTTTTTGTTTTTTGCCTGATCTCATGTTATTTACAAGCTCAGAACCGGGAGGTTGACAGCCTTATGGTACTCTTGGAAACGGGCACAGAGGATCAAAAGGCTTCCGTATACCTTCGGCTGGCTGCTATTGATACGCGGAACAATCCACGGAAAAAGATCGATTACGGTCTTCAGGCCCTGGAATTTGCCAACCGGAACGGTCAGAAAGAGGAAATATACCATGCGCTGGGTTTTATTGCCACAGGGTATGCCTACCTGGGGAATATAGCAGGAGCATTGGAATACGATCTTAAGGCCATGGAGGTGGCTCAGGAGATGAAGGATCCAATATTGATTGCCAGGTCGTATAATTCATTGGGGTACGACTACATGCACCTGGGCGATTACGAACAATCCCTTGGGTATTATTTAAACTCACTGGATACACTGATGCAATTACAAACATTGGGAGAGCAAAAGCTGGAACGCAAGATTGCCATCGCGCTGACCAATATCAGTACGGTGTATTTCAAGATGAAGCAATACTTGAAATCCGTTGAATATGGGAAGGAAGCATTCCAATTGCAGCAGTCGGTCGGAGATTCCAGCGGGATGTCCAGCTCCGCAAATGCCCTGGGTAGTTCATTGATGCTGCTGGGCAGGCAGGAGGAAGCGCTCTGGTACTTCCAGAAGGCGTTAGCTATCCGCCGGTCTCTGAATATTCATCAGATGATCGCCGAAACCCTGGTGAATATCGGAAAGTACTATGAAACCAAAGACCGGGCCGATCGTGCATATGCCTCGTTTCACGAAGCTATGAGCTTGTTTGACAGCATACCTTACAAAACCGGTTCCACCAATGCGCGGATCAACCTGGCCAGGTTTTTCCTGAATCAGGGAAAGCCGGTTCCTGCGTGGCCATATATTCAGGAGGCGATCCGGCTTGCCACGGAGACCGGAAGCAAGAATAACCTGAGTTTGGCTTATACAGCGCTTGCCGACTATTATAGCCTGCAAGGAGACTACCGGAATGCCTGCCTGACACAAGAACGGCTCATTGCATTAAAGGACTCTCTCTTCAGCGAGTCTCTGGCAGAAAAAGTCTCTGTAATGCAAACAAAGTACGACATTGAAACTAAAGAACGGGAGATTGAATTGCTGACCAGAGACAATACCATCCAGGAGCTTGAAATCCAACAGCAACGAACATATTTCTATATTTCTACTCTGGGAGCAATTCTGCTTCTTGTTCTTACCGGACTTGCCTTTTTACTGTACAGAATGCGTCAGAAATCCCTTAGGACTTCTCTTGAATTCCGTAATCTTGAGACCGAGCAACGATTGTTGCGGTCACAAATTAATCCCCATTTCATCTTTAACTCACTGAATTCCGTCCAAAGCTACATATCAGGCAACAATGCACGTAAAGCCATCTCTTATCTCAATAAATTTGCCGGATTGATCCGAAACATCCTGGAGAATTCAAGACAATCTATGATCCCTCTGGAAGATGAAATATCCATGCTGTCTATTTACATCGATCTTGAAAAACTTCGTATGGACGACAGATTTACATGCACCATCACAGTAGCTTCCGGGATCTTACCCAAATCCACATATATCCCACCCATGCTCATCCAGCCTTTTGTTGAAAATGCTATCCGGCATGGATTCAGGGAAAAACCAAACGGCGGGGTGCTCAACATTGCCATCAGCAAGGATAACGAATTGCTTTTGTGTGTAGTAACAGATAACGGAACCGGTAGGCCAGCCTCCACCCTTGACAGGAATACCGGGCACGTTTCCCTTGGCGTCCAACTGACACTGGAACGGTTGAAAGCGTTAAGCCATAGGACGAAGGCAGATTGCCGGTTTACCGTTGTGGATTTGATGGATAAGAATGGTTTACCTGATGGGACGCAAGTTGAGATCCTGATCCCATTTGAGGAAGAATAGAAATAACTAGCTGAGATGATCCGCAGTATTATAATCGATGACGAAGAGGAAAGCAGGAATGTCCTTCAGGATATCCTTCGGGATTCCTGTAGGCAGGTCCGGGTAGTTGCCTCGGCATGGAACGTAGAATCTGGTCTGAAAGTCATCCGTGAGCACCACCCTGACCTTGTTTTTCTCGACATTCAACTTGTCGATGGCACGGGTTTCGACCTGTTGGAACAGTTGCAGGAAATCCCATTTCAGGTCATTTTTATCACCGCATACGACCAGTACGCATTACAGGCAATCAAGTGTTCGGCGCTGGATTATATCCTGAAACCAATAGATCCTTTTCAAGTGGTTGATGCAGTCCATAAATTGGAGAATCGAAATCCACCGGAGATTTTCGCAAAACAAATCCAAACATTATTCGGGAATAAAAATGGATTTGAACGAATCTCCGTCCCTACCCTTGACGGCCTCCGCTTTATTCTCCTGAATGACATCCTGCAATGTGAAGCCGACGATAATTACACTTTTTTTTATCTGGCCGGCGGAGAGCGGTTACTCATCACGAGAACCCTGAAAGAATACGAAGAGATTCTGTCAGATCTCGGATTTATCCGGGTCCACCACTCCCATCTGGTGAATTCAAAATACATCGAGCGTTACATCAAAGGGGAAGGAGGCACTGTCATCTTGTCTGACGGATCCCGCATCGAGGTATCGCGAAGAAGAAAAGCAGAATTCCTCCGGTATCTAAGTGAACGCATTTTAGGAAAATAATATTCTTCAATGACACATCAGTGTTTTGGCTAATTATGATCTCCCTTCCTCCAGCCCTTATCACCGACGATCTAAAAGAGGTTTTCTTTTGTTGTGACATGCAAAGTTGCAAAGGGGTCTGCTGCGTGGAGGGTGATGCCGGAGCCCCGCTTGCCGAGCAGGAGATTTCGCTCCTTGACGACTACCTGGATGAGATCAAACCATTTATGACTCCCGGAGGTATTGAAGAGATTGAGCAAATAGGCGTATTTGACTACGATGCTGAAGGAAAGTTTGTGACGCCGCTGATCGAAGGGATGGAGTGCGCGTACATTTTCTTTGACAATGGTATCGCCAGATGCGCTATCGAAGAGGCATTTCAACAGAAAAAGATCCCTTTTCCAAAACCGCTCTCCTGCCATCTTTATCCGGTCAGGATTTCACAAATGGGGAAAGGGGATTCCGTCAACTACCATAAATGGTATATCTGCGATAAGGCGCTGGAGAAAGGGCACCGGGAAAAGATCCCCCTCTATCTTTTTCTGCAGGATGCGCTGATCCGGAAATACGGAAGAAACTGGTACAACAGGCTGTTGAAGCTGATTACTTAACTACCTGTGCCTTTTTCAGGGTTGCCAAACGGGCCAACTCCTTGTCCACCATAAAAAGACCCCCTTTTTCTGCTCCGGCGAGGTTGATCTGATCGAGGATGCTGCGGGCGGTACTCTCCTCTTCAATCTGCTCACTGATATACCACTGCAGGTAGTTGGCTGTGGTAAAATCCTTCTCCTTCACACAAACGGCATAGAGCTCATTGATGGAGGCCGAGATGTACTCTTCGTGATGAAGAACCTCCTGAAATACATCAAGCAGCGACTTGTACTTGGCAACAGGAGCATCCAGCTTTCCCACAATGGTGTTTCCTCCGCGATCGTTGAGGTAATGCACAAGTTTGAGCATGTGGAGCCTCTCCTCCTCGGTTTGAGCATAAAGGAAATCAGAAGCGCCCGGGTAGCCGTTCCGTTCGCACCATGAAGCCATGGCCAGATAAATCCGCGATGAGTGCTCCTCTTTCTTGATCTGTTCGTTCAGGGCTTTTTCAACATTCTTGTTTACCATCTTTCAGGAATTTAGTGTTCGTTGTACAAAGATCGGAAAAATTCTGGATATGGGATACGGGATACGCGATATGCGAAAAGGGAAATTGGATTGGTGGAATAAGATACTGTGACAGATAGCGCGAATCACGGATCGCGTATCGCAGATCGGTTATCCTTTCAACGCCTCAGCCCCTGATACGATCTCGATGATCTCGCGGGTAATCTGATTCTGACGGGCTTTGTTGTATGAGATCCTGAGGTCCTTCAGCAACTGACGGGCATTTTCTGTCGCCTGATGCATGGCTGTCATCCTGGCGCCCATTTCAGAAGCGTAAGAATCAAGGAGTGCTTTGAAAAGCTGGATCCTAAGACTTTTTGGGATAAGTTCATGCAGGATAGTCTCTTTGTCGGGCTCAAAGATGTAGTCGGCTACCTCTTTCTTAAGGTCAACCTGCAACCGTAGTTTTTCCTGAGGTTTTTCCGGAACCAATGGCAGGTATTGCTCGATTATTTGCCTTTGTACCGCTGCATTCTTGAATTGATTATAGATCAGTTCAATCCTGTCGTATTTTTTATCGGTAAAGAGATTCATCAACAGCGTCGCCTTATGGGCAACTTCTTCAAAGGTGAGGGAATCGAAAATATCGTCCCACGATTCAATTACGTTATATTGTCGCTTCCGGAAGAATTCAGTACCCTTTCTTCCGATAGTGATCAGGTCCACATCGTGGTTCCTGTTCTGTATTTCGTAGGTATTGTGGATCCTGTCAACCGCCAGTTTGATGATATTGGAGTTAAAGCCTCCGCACAATCCCCGGTTGGAAGTCAGAACAACCAGGAGTATTTTAGTTGGTTTCCGTACTTCGGTGTAGTTGCTTTCATCAGAATCGTCGGCACTGGAACTCAGGTTTTGCATGATCTCCCTCAACTTGGCAGCATAGGGCCGCAGCTTCAGTATGGCATTCTGGGCCCTCCTGAGTTTTGAAGCAGCAACCATTTTCATGGCACTGGTGATCTGTTCAGTCGATTTAACTGATGCAATCCTGATCCGTACCTCTTTTAATCCAGCCATCTAACGTATTTTCGATGGACGAGGCATGTCTCGTCCTTACATCTTCCTTCTTCCTTCGTCCTACCTTTTTCCTTCGTATTTCCTGGAAATATCTGCTGCGGCTTTCTCCATTGCTTTTTCATCCTCATCAAGCAATTTTCCTTCGTGAAGATGTTCAAGTACCGCTTTGTGATGGGTTTGCATGAACAACAGGTATTCCACTTCAAAATCCATCACACTTCTGACAGGTACATTCCTCAGCAATCCTCTTGTTCCGCAAAAGATGATCGCTATCTGCTGTTCCACCGGCATTGGAGAGTACTGTGCCTGTTTCAGGATCTGAACGTTCCTGGCTCCTTTGTCCAACACTGCCTTGGTAGAGGCATCCAGGTCGGACCCGAACTTAGAGAAGGCTTCGAGTTCCCGGTATTCAGCTTGTGCCAGCTTCAATGTACCGGCAACTTTTTTCATAGATTTGATCTGTGCATTTCCTCCAACACGGGAAACGGAAATCCCGACGTTAATAGCAGGCCTGATGCCAGAATTGAATAATCCGGTTTCCAGGAAGATCTGCCCGTCGGTGATCGAGATCACGTTGGTTGGAATGTATGCAGAGACGTCACCTGCCTGGGTTTCAATAATAGGCAGGGCGGTAAGTGAACCACCTCCTTTAACCATATGTTTGATCGATTCGGGGAGGTCATTCATTTTCTGAGCGATGACATCCGACGAGATAATCCTTGCAGCGCGTTCCAGCAATCGGGAGTGCAGGTAAAATACATCGCCGGGGTAGGCTTCCCTTCCCGGAGGCCGGCGGAGCAAGAGCGAAACTTCGCGGTATGCGACGGCTTGTTTGGAAAGGTCATCGTAGATTACCAGCGACGGGCGTCCGGTATCCCGGAAAAACTCTCCGATGGCAGCACCGGTAAAAGGTGCGTAAAACTGCATGGCGGCAGGATCTGATGCGGTAGCGGTTACGATAACAGTGTATTCCATCGCCCCACTTTCCTCCAGGGTCTTTTGAATATTGGCTACGGTGGATCCCTTTTGTCCAATAGCAACATAAATGCAATAAACAGGTTCCCCTTTAAGAAAATTCTCACGTTGGTTGATGATTGCATCAATGGCGATCGCAGTTTTTCCGGTTTGCCTGTCTCCGATAATCAACTCCCGCTGCCCTCTTCCAATCGGGATCATGGCATCAATAGCCTTTATCCCTGTTTGAAGTGGCTGGTTTACGGGCTGCCGGTAAATTACTCCTGGGGCTTTCCGTTCCAATGGCATTTCATAGCGCTCGCCTTCAATTTTTCCTTTTCCGTCAATCGGCTCACCAAGTGTATTAATGACCCGGCCAAGAAGTCCGTCGCCAACCTCAACAGAGGCAATCCTGCGCGTTCGCTTAACGGTGTCACCCTCCTTGATATCATAAGCCTCCCCAAGCAAGACAACACCCACATTATCCTCTTCCAGGTTGAGTACGATGGCCCTGATGCCATTTTTCTCAAACTCAACCAACTCTCCTGATTCGGCATTGGTTAAACCATAGATGCGGGCGATCCCGTCACCCACAGTCAAAACAGTGCCAATCTCTTCAAGTTCGGCAACATTATGATAGCCGGCCAACTCTTTTCGTAAAATTGCAGATACTTCGGCTGGTTTTATTTCTGCCATAATTAGAAACCTTTCTTATACAAGTTAATCCTAGCGGAGCCTCTGCGCATCCGCTCAATCTGATAATATATACTGGCGTCGTACTGCATGTCATTCCAGTTCAGAATAAACCCTCCGATAATTTTAGGATCAATTTTCTGAACCAGTTCAACCTGCCATTTCGTATAATCTTTCATGATGGTAGAAACCCGGTTCCGGATTGCTTCAGTCATAGGAATAGCGGTTGTAAGCGTGACCGACAGGATCTTTTTGTACTCTTTGTACATAGTGATCAGTTTTCTGGCGATCTCCGGAATATAAAGCTCCCTGTTCTTACGCACCAGAATAAGCAGAAACTTCATGGTCATTCCATTAAACCTGCTTTCGAAAAGATCTTTCAGGATTTTCTCTTTTTTCTGTTCACCAATCACAGGGCTCTTCAAGACCAAAACGAGAAGCTTATTCTCCTGACAAACGGAAACCAGTTCACGAGCATCCGAATAGATTGCATCTTCCTGCTTTTTTTCAACGGCGAGTTCAAAAAGCGCCTTCGCATACCGTTCCGATACCAGGGATATTCGCATCAGTAATCTCGATTAGTTAAAATGGATTTTATCCATTTGCTGTTTAACATATGCCTCCTGCTGTTTGGCATCAGCGAGTTCATGTTCCAGAATCTTGGTGGCGAATTCGAGCGACAACGCTGCAAGCTGGTTCTTCAGATCAGTCATGGCCGCCATCTTCTCATTTTCAATACTCTCCTTGGCGCTCGCAATAATCCGTGAAGCCTCTTCCTTGGCTTTTGCCTTTGACTCTTCAATAATGACATCTCTCACCTTCCGGGCATCACTTAAAATGGCATCCCGTTCATCCTTGGCCTGATGGAGCAACTCTTCATTGCTAAACTGAAGTTGCTTCATCTCCTCCTTTGCCCTGTCGGCTGCATGGAGTGCATCATAGATGGAAGTTTCGCGGTCCTTCAGTGCTTTAAGAATAGGCTTCCAGGCAAACTTCTTCAGAAGCAGAAGCAGGATCAGAAACGGCAAAGTCATCCATACAATCAAGCCCAATCCGGGGGTTATCAGTTCCATATCTTGTTCAAATTAAATTCCGTAAAAATCCTGATGACTCAACCAACCGTTAAGCCATCAGGAACCGGTTGCCTGTTAGATGAAAAGAATCAGCAGACAAACCACAATAGCGAAAAACGCTACCCCTTCCACGAGAGCCGCTGCGATGATCATGTTTGAACGAATGTCACCAACAGCTTCCGGTTGACGGGCGATTGACTCGAGGGCGCTCTTACCGATATTACCAATACCGATACCCGCACCTACAACTGCAATCCCTGCTCCAATACCTGCTCCCAGGCGGGCGATGGCCTGAAAATCTCCGACCAGTTGTAAGAAAATTGTTAATAAATCCATAGTACAGTGTTTATTTAAGGTTCAAATCACGTTGAGGCGCGGCATGCCCCGCCTCAACATAGGGTTAATGTTCAGGTTCAATCGTTGCCAGACCGAAATAGAGGGCCGACAACAGTGTAAATACATAAGCCTGGATGAATGCGACAAGCAGTTCCAGAAGATCCATAAATACGATAAATGCTACGGAAACGATCGAAACTCCGTAACCAAGCGCAACGCTGATCGATCCGAAGATAAAGACCAGGCTGACAAATCCAAGCACGATAATGTGTCCGGCCGTGATGTTGGCAAAGAGTCGCACCATCAATACAAAGGGTTTGGTAATAATTCCGACGATCTCAACAACCGGCATCAGGGGAAGAGGGATCTTCAGCCACCAGGGAACCCCGGGAGTATTGATGATGTCAACCCAATAGTGCTTGTTCCCATTGATCGTAGTCAGTACAAAAGTAAATACTGCCAAAACCATTGTGATGGTAATATTTCCGGTCACATTGGCACCACCCGGGAAAATAGGGATTATCCCCATTACGTTGTTCAGAAAGATGAAGAAGAAAATGGTAAGAAGAAAAGGCATGAACTTCTCGTATTTCTTCTCCCCGATGGAACTTTTGGCGATGTCGTCGCGAATGAAAATAATCAGGGGTTCGAGCAGTGATTGCATTCCTTTAGGCGCCGACTTGGGATTCCGTTTGTACCGGTTGGCAACAGAAATGAAAATCCACAACATCAGGAAACAACTGATAAGCAGAGCAAATACAGTTTTTGTTATCGAAAAATCAAAGATGGTCTTATCAGATTCAATCTCAGTGACAATCTTTCCATGCTCGAGAACAAACCCCTTGTACGAGTGCGTGGGATTATGAAACCTGGATGACCAAAAAGCATAAATCCCCCCGTCATAATACAAAATAACAGGCAGAGGAATTGTGACATGGATATGTCCGAGAGTGGCAATATGCCATTCGTGGTTATCCACAACATGCTCCATGATCATGGTGCCAGCATTAAATTCCTGCTCAACAATGATATCCTCATCGTACGCAAAGGTAGTATCAGTAACTGTTTCCTTTGAAGCATGCGATTTCTCAGAAGCATTTGCCTGCAGAGTCGAAGGAATCTGCAGAGTCAGAAACAGGATGAGAAAAAAAGTGAGTAGCCTGATGTGCTGTATTTGAACCATAAATGCTATAAACATGCTGATTTTCGGGCTGCAAGTTTACGAACAATTCATGAAATATGAAAATCAAGTTTCATGAATATATGTTCATATGTAATATTGATGGGGTTTAAGGCTGTGGCGTATTCACCTGTAACGTGACAAAAATCTCAATCCCGGCGTATGTCTGCACAGCGCCCCAGTCTTCCCAGTGTTCGGTATCGTACCAGTAGTACCCTGGGGTAAGGTCCATAAAGAGCACTTCGCCGTCCTGATCCGTCCACTTACTGCCTGTATAATTCGCAGCTTTCAGATTTTCGTAACTGGATGCAAGCATGAGCAGTTCGTTAGCAAGCGGGTTACCATCGGCATCAATAACCTTAACGACAAGAATCCCAACAGTGACCTCCTCTGAATTGCATGAAGGCAGGATGATGATGGAGGCAAAAAAAAGGAGTCCGGACAATAATATAACCAACTTTTTCATCAGTAAATAATTTTGATTTTAATAGTCAGATGGAATATCCATGATTATCATTCACGGTTGGTATAAACGGCGTTTGTTGGATATTTCATGATTTCAATTTCGTTTATGAGCTGCAAAGATAGGAAAATATGGCCAGAGGAAAATAAAATCCAGATTTCTCAGTTTGTAACATTTGAGTGTGCCAGACGTCTAAGTTTTTCAGTCCTTGCGGATTTATTAAAATTACGTAAATTTGAACCCTTAAACGAAGATGTCATGTTTCGATTTAAATCACTCTCAAAGGGCAGTCTCATCCATGCCCTGATTCTTGTTTTATTTTTCTCTTTCTCTTCTTTTTCTCAGAATGTTTGGACACTTGAAGATTGTGTTGAATATGCCCTCGAAAACAACCTTGACATTCAAAAACAGATCCAGGCTGTAGAATCGAACCGGGCTTCTTTACTGCAGAGTGGCCTGAGCATGCTGCCGAATATTAATTTCGGTGCATCCAACATCTGGAATACCGGACAAACCATCGATCAGTATACGAATACATTTGCTACCAGCACTGTCAGATCCAACAATTTCAGCTTTTCAACGAACGTCACTATCTTCAATGGTTTGCAGAAGTTCAATACGTTGAAGCTCAACCAGATTGAACTTTTAGCCAGCAGGTATGACCTTGACGTTCTCAAAAATGACATCTCGCTGGCAGTTGCCGCATATTACCTGGATATTCTCTTCAACAAGGAGATTCTCGATGTAGCTGAAAGTCAGATGACCATTACTACCGAGCAGGTTGAACGGATCAGAAAGATGGTCGAAGCCGGAGCTGCTGCCCAGGGAGACCTTCTTAATATTCAGGCACAGGCATCCACTGAAGAGCTCAATATCATTGAAGCCCGTAACCGTCTGAATATCTCATACCTCTCCCTTCAGCAGTTGATTGATCTTACTATTTCCAGCGATTTTGATATTGAGAAACCCATTCTCAAAGAGGTTGCACCCCCAAAAGAGTTGATTACCGCTGAAACGATTTACGGACATGCGCTAACTACCCGGCCTGAGATTAAAGGCGCAGAACTTCGTGTTGAAAGTGCCATCAAGGGATTGTCGATTGCCCGTGGGGGACAATCGCCCAGTCTGACATTTGGCGGCTCTTATGCCACCGGTTATTCTGGCGCTGCCCAGCAAGTGGATCCGTCTATCCCACCGGTCATCAAGGAGTATCCGATGGGCATCACGCAGCTTACCCGTGATACTGTTCTTGGGTATCAGTCTTCTTATACTTACAAAACAAAATCATTTTCCGATCAATGGAACGACAACGATAATTTTTCACTCGGGTTCAACCTGTACATTCCCATCTTCAATGGCTGGCAGGTAAGGTCTTCCATTACAAAGGCAAAAATCCAGCGAAACATAGCCGAACTAGACCTGGAGCAAAAGAAACGGACATTACAAAAAACGATCGAGCAGGCCTATGCAGATGCCGTTGCCTCTCTCCAAAAGTACAATTCGTCAAACCAGCAAGTTCAGGCACAGGAGGAGTCATTCAAATATACGGAGCAGAAGTTTGACGTTGGGATGGTAACCTCCTACGACTATAACAATAGTAAAAAAGAGTTGACAAGGGCTCAATCTGAGTTATTGCAGGCCAAGTACGATTTTATTTTCAAAACCACAATACTTGACTTCTACATGGGAAATCCCATCCGTATCAGTCAAAACTAAATAACATATTTCATGACTTCAAAAAAATCAAAGAAGAAACTTCTGATCATCATTGCTGCAGTCGTTGTGCTGGCAGTGATCGTTGTTCTGGCCGTTGTTAAAAGCGGAAAAAATGAGGGGATCAAGGTCTCTGCAGAGATGGTTGCCAAACGAACGATTATTCAAACTGTCTCTTCCAACGGAAAGATACAGCCGGAAAGGGATGTTAAAATCTCCCCCTATATCTCCGGTGAAGTGGTTGAACTCTACGTGAAAGAGGGCGACCAGGTCGAGAAAGGGGATCTTCTGGCCAAGATTGACCCGGAGATTTATATCTCGCAATACGATCAGAGTGTGGCTTCTTTGAACACCCAGAAAGCCAATGAATCTAATTCCAACGCCCGTCAGGTACAGATGGAGGCTCAATTTGAGAACGCCCGACTGAATTTTGACCGTCAGAAAAAACTTTTCGAGCAAAATGTGATCTCAAAGGCCGATTTTGATCAGGCCAAAGCCAACTTCGAAGTGGCTCAGGCGCAAGTTACATCAGCCAAACAGGATGTTAAGGCATCTGAATTTATGGTTAAAAGTTCGGAAGCTGCATTGAAACGTTCAAAAGAGGACCTCACCAGGACAACAATTTTTGCCCCGAACGAAGGGACCGTCTCCAAACTGAATGTGCTGAAAGGTGAACGTGTTACCGGTGCTTCCCAGTTCTCCAGCGGAACCGAGATTATGCGGCTGGCAAACCTCAATGAGATGGAGGCCCAGGTGGAGGTGAATGAGAATGATATCATCCGTGTGGCTCTTGGCGATACTGCCTTGATCGAAGTTGATGCATACCTGAACCGAAAATTCAAAGGAGTTGTAACAGAAATCGCAACGTCAGCAAACACAACCGGCGTTAGTGTTGATCAGGTGACAAACTTCAATGTCAAGATCCATTTATTGAAAGAGTCGTATGAAGATCTTCTTGACGCCAATAGGCCCTTCTTCAGCCCTTTCAGGCCCGGGATGTCGTGTACTGTGGAGATCCAGACCGAAACGGCTTACGATGTCCTTACCGTGCCTATCCAGGCAGTTACAACGCGTGTTTCTAAGGATACCCTGGATAAGTTGAATGCACAAAACGTTGAGACCGAACACCGGGGCGACAATGACATTGAGCGGGTTACCACCAAAAAGACGGAGGAGATTCAGGAGTGCGTCTTCGTATTTGAAGATGGGATTGCCAAAAAGCATGATGTTAAAACCGGCATCCAGGATAATACCTACATCCAGATTGAATCGGGTTTGGCCGATAGCGCTGAGGTGATTACTTCCCCCTACTCTGTTGTATCCAAAACCTTGAAAGATGGTGATAAGGTCAAGAAAGTTGACCGCAAAGACCTTTTTAGCGCGGGCAAGTAATGTCTCTTATCCTGGCCCTTGAAACGGCTACACCTGTTTGTTCCGTTGCCCTTGCACGTAACGGAGAGATTCTCGCTCTCCGTGAGTCAACCACTCCAAATGCCCACTCCTCCGTATTAACTGTTTTTATTGAAGATCTCTTCCGAGAAGCCTCATTGCAGTTTGCCGACCTTGATGCCATTTCAGTCGGCATGGGCCCCGGCTCCTACACAGGCCTCCGCATCGGGGTAGCCGCCGCCAAAGGCCTTTGCTTCGCCCTTGACAAACCCCTGATAGCGGTTCCGACATTAGAGGCAATGGCCGCCGGAATCAATTACGAATTCAAGAATTCATCCGAAAATCAGGGATCTGGCATCAGGGATCAAAACCCAAAACCCAAAACCCAAAACCCAAAACCCGAGACTCTTTTTTGTCCGATGATCGATGCCAGAAGGATGGAGGTTTACTGCTCTGTGTTCGATGAGAGCCTGAAGGTGATACGCCCTACAGAAGCTGTTGTAGTGGAAGAAAATTCATTCGATGCACTGCTCTCCGAACATAGGGTCCTGTTTGCCGGAACCGGAGCTGAAAAATGCCGGGACATCCTGTCGGATAAACCAAACGCTTTCTTTCTTGAGAACTTTCAGGCATCGTCCATTTTTATTATCCCATTGGCTGAAAAACGGTTTCACGAAAACCGGTTTGAAAACCTGGCCTACTTTGAGCCCTATTATCTGAAAGATTTCATTGCCGGGAAACCCAGAGTAAAGGGATTGAGATAGATCTCCCTTCCATCCTGCAGGAATTTTAAGCGGCACTATTTCACCAGCACACAGCGCCTCGTAACAATCGCATCTGCTGTTTTCATCCTGTAAAGATAAATGCCACCGGGAAGCTCCTCTCCGCTGTCGTTCGTACCATCCCAGACAGTTTGATAGGTACCTGCCGGAAGTTGAGTATTTACGAGTGTTTCTATCTTCTTGCCACTGATAGTGAACACCTCGATCAGCACCGTAGTGGGTTGAGCGATCGTGTAATCAATGTGGGTGGAAGAGACAAACGGGTTGGGGTAGTTCATGGAGAGGGTACTTTTGTTATCCGATAAGGGATCCCCGATGCCGGAATAAAGACCTTCATTGACAGCGATCGTCACATACTGGGTATCTATTTCACTGACCACCATCAGGTTATCATACAGGAAATCTACCATGGCATCGGTGGGTAGCGGAATCTCCACCTTGAGATCTACAGATTCGCCCGGAGCAAGTGTATGTGGAAATCCAGTAAATGGCCAGGGATCTACCAGCCACATGAATGGAGCCCCGGATGCCGACTCTTGTTGAACAAAAAGGAGGTCCAGATCCATTGCCGTGTTGTTTGCAAGGGTAACGATTTGTCCATCAAGGCATTGCTGAGTATTTTCATAAAAGAGAGTATCAGCATTTATAGTGATGTCAGGAGTGATATAGGTCGTATCGCCGGCATGGCAACCAATGCCTGTAATAATCTCTGTGGAGGCGTTGTCAAGCACAAAAGCGAGAAGTTCACAATTCTCCATGATGTAATCGGTAGCTGAATAATCGTAGGTAAAAGTTCGTCTGTAGAAAGTACCGGCCATGGCATCTGTGACAATCGGATCACCCCATTGGCCAACAAAGGCCTCACGGAATGTATGCTTATGTGTATAAGGATAGGTCCCTCCCGATTGGTGAGATACAAGATTATTTTCTGCCAGGGTGACCATCAGGTTGTGTTCCCCCGGAAAATCCTCGGTGTAATAAATATCTACAACGATCGTCAGAATCTCTGATACCGGATCAAAATTGGTAGCCATCCCAACATTCATCGGGGAGGGTTCGGTCAAGATTGTATTGGTATGGATAGCCCAAACAGTGCGGCTCATAATTCTTTCGGGGGGAGACCACAAGCGACGCTGAATGAAAGAACTTGGCATAAACCGGCTGGTTCCACAATAGGGTGTCATGTATAAGCTATCAGGATAGTGACGCCGGAAATCAGGATCACCAGCAGTGGGGGTTGTATAACTGGAATTGAATGGATGATAGGCCACGCAGAATGCTCTGCCAGGGTTGTCGGCCAGAATCTGAGCCATCACCTGATGCCCGGCGGGACAGTTGGGGCAATTCACACCGGTGAACTCTTCCAGGATAGCATTTTTATCCAATGGTTCGACGGGTACAAAATGCTGCGCAATGATCAGGCCAGGAAAAAGAAGGGTTGCAAATCCAAGGCCAATGAAGCGTAAAAAAGTTTTCATGTTGAACGTATTAGTTGGTTACTATCTCAAACGGTTGCTAAATATAGACAATATTTGCTTTTAAAAGTTGCTTATTAGATGTATCCTCTATTTTAAGGTTGATTTCACTAATTTTGCGATACATTAAATCCCCTTCCTATGACTGAAACAATTCAATATACGGCTCCCGATCACTACCTGGTTGATGATTTGCTAACCGACGAACACAAAATAGTTCGTAACGCAGTACGCGACTGGGTGAATCGATTTGTGAAACCTACGATCGAAGAGAATTTTGAAAAAGCTCAGTTTCCGTTATCTCTGGTTAAGGAGCTGGGACAGATTGGTGCGTTCGGTCCCTTTATTCCGGAGGAATATGGTGGGCCCGGTCTTGACTATATTTCATACGGGTTGATCATGCAGGAACTGGAGCGGGGAGACTCCGGGGTACGATCTATGGCCTCAGTACAATCCTCCCTGGTTATGTTCCCAATTTACTCTTACGGGACAGAGGAGCAGAAGAAAAAATACCTGCCCAGGCTCGCTTCCGGCGATCTTATCGGATGTTTTGGCCTAACCGAACCCAATCACGGCTCCGATCCGGGAAATATGAAAACCCATGTGAAGGATATGGGCGACCATTATTTGTTAAACGGTTCCAAGATGTGGATCACCAACTCCAGTATCGCCGATGTGGGTGTGGTATGGGCCAAGGATGAAGAGGGTATTATCAGGGGATTTATCGTGGAGAAGGGATGGGAAGGATTTACAGCACCCGAAACACATGGGAAATGGTCGTTGCGGGCCTCCGTTACCGGCGAGATGGTATTTGACAATGTGAAGGTTCCGAAAGACCACATTCTCCCGAACGTAAAAGGGCTGAAAGGACCTCTCAGTTGTCTGAGTTCAGCCAGGTTTGGGATTGCCTGGGGTGCTATAGGAGCTGCTATGGATTGCTACGATGCCGCATTGCGTTATTCTCTCGAACGGATCCAGTTCGACCGTCCTATCGGTGGTTTTCAGCTCCAGCAGAAAAAACTGGCTGAAGCCCTTACTGAAATTACCAAGGCTCAGTTGCTGGCATGGCGCATGGGAACTCTTCGCAATGAAGGAAAGGTGACCGCTGCTCAGATCTCGATGGCCAAACGCAATAACGTAGCTATGGCTCTTGATATCGCCCGCGAAACACGCCAGATCCTTGGCGCTATGGGTATTACTAATGATTATCCCATGATGCGCCATATGATGAACCTCGAATCGGTGATCACCTACGAAGGGACTCACGACATCCATCTGCTGATTACCGGGGCAGAAATAACGGGGATACAGGCTTATAAGTAGAGAGGTAGAGTAGTCGCGAAGTAAGAAATTAGGAAAATAGGAAAAGTGTCATGATTGAAAAATTTTTCCAGCGCTTCCCCACACGTGTCATCCACATTGGCGATCTGCCCATGGGAGGCTCCTATCCTATCCGGGTTCAGTCGATGACCAATACCGATACCCAGGATACTGAGGGAACTGTAGCACAGGCGATCCGGATGATTGAAGCCGGATGTGAGTTTGTACGGATCTCCGTTCCCGGGATGAAGGACGTAAGGAACCTCCCGGAGATTAAAAAGCGAATCCGGGCAGCCGGATTCACAACCCCTCTGATCGCCGACGTTCATTTCAACCCGAAGATCGCTGAGATAGCAGCTACGATCGTGGAGAAGGTGAGGATTAATCCGGGGAATTATGTTTCGGGTTCAGGGTTCAAGGTTTCAAGTTCCAGGTTTCAGGTTTCAGGTTCTGATAATCAAGTATCCGGTATCCAGCATCCGGTATCCCGGATTCCGGCATCCGGTATCAGCGTCATTGCGAGCGAAGCGAAGCAACGGTATCCGGTATCAGACCAACAGTTTTTCGACGAGGTTTCCTTCCGGCTGGCTCCTCTTCTCAGGATCTGCAACGACAATGGTACGGCTATCCGCATTGGTGTCAACCACGGATCACTTTCAGAACGGATCAAGGAACGATATGGAAATACGCCGGAGGGGATGGTAGAATCGGCCATGGAGTTTGCCAGGATCTGCGAAAACCTCAGCTTCCGGAACCTGGTACTCTCCCTAAAGGCCTCCAACACCCGGGTGATGATCCACTCCAACCGGTTACTTGTTGAGCGGATGAAAGCGGAAAAAATGGACTACCCGTTGCATCTGGGAGTTACCGAAGCGGGTGCCGGTGAAGATGGCCGGTTGAAATCGGCTGTGGGGATCGGCAGCATGCTGGCCGACGGTATTGGTGATACAATACGGGTCTCCATCACTGAAGATCCCGAATGTGAAATCCCGGTAGCTTATGGCATTCTCCAGGCAACAGGCGTCCGCATCACACGCACCGAGTACATCTCCTGCCCCACATGTGCCCGAACTCTCTTCAATATCCAGAAATCGGTTCAAACCATCAAAGCCCGAACCGGCCACCTAACCGGACTGAAGATTGCCGTGATGGGGTGCATCGTGAACGGCCCCGGCGAAATGGCCGATGCCCATTATGGCTATGTGGGTGCCGGAAAAGGGAAAGTGAACCTCTACAAGGGGCAGACACTGGTGAAAAAAGATGTCGATGAATCGGTTGCCGTGGAGGAGCTGATCGGTCTGATCAAAGAGGGCGGGGACTGGAAGTAAAAGTTGGTTAACCCTTCCCCATCTCACCCCATCACCCCATCACTTCATCACCTCATCACCCCATCACCTCATTATCCCATCACCCCATCACCAATGACCACTCTCAACACCCTGGGCAATGATTCAAAGGTTAAAGGAGTATGTCCCAGTGATTCTCCGTCGGTTTCGAGGTATACTTTATGGGTTGACCTGATTCTGATGGTCTTGCCCTGGAAGGTTTTAACGATTGGAAGGTCGACAAGGGTTCCGTCGTAGAGCTTAGGTGTATATCGGATAACCATCCATTTGGGCGCTTTTTTGATGATGGTGACATCCAGCAAACCGTCATCGGGAACAGCATATGGAAGCTGTTTCATCCCCCCTCCGTTGTATTTACAGATGCCGACATTCATCGAAAAGATCTCTCCTTTGAAAACCGATTCGCCGTCCACTTCGATCACGGCATCCAGGAATTTGTATTGAAACAAACTTGCAAAGATAAACCACAGGTAAGTGAGTGGTCCGCCGTGACCTTTTTCCTTGAACAGATTGGTTTTTTTTGCTACAAGCGCATCATATCCCATACCTGCAACATTCATGAAGTAGCGTTCAAGGGATTCTTCCTTTTTATGGTAAGTAACCTTCCCGATGTCCTGAACGAACGTTTGCCTCTCTTTGAGAAGTTGCACGGCACCTTCGAAATCAAACGGGACGTTGAACATCCTGCACCAGTCGTTGCCGGTGCCAACAGGGATCATCCCCATAGTGATCTCTGAAACCGGGCATGCCTGCTGAAGTAAGATCCCATTGAGCACTTCATTGAGGGTCCCGTCGCCTCCCACCACTGCGATGGAACGGAATCCTGCCTCAATCGCTTTCCGGGTCAGATGGATTGCATGATCCTTGTGCTTCGTAAGCTCAAACTGATGATCTATCCCTTCACGTTTGATGATTTCCAGTATCTTTGGCCACTCTTTGGCTCCTTTTTTAACGCCTGCATTGGGATTCACAACAATCATCCATCGGTTGGCGGGAATTTGCGGAGACTTTTCCATACAATATCTTCTAAATAAAGTCAATGCAAGGTAAGCATTAATTTCAAGTCACGTTCATCGATCTTTCACAACAATTTGTCTATATCTCTGCAATGTTGTGCAATGATGTGTAATGCTTCGCGATAATTTATTGTATCTTTATCCAAACCTTTCTGCCATGAAAAAAATCACAATTATCCTGTTATTGTTAACGGTTGCGACCATTGCAATCCCGCAGGAAAGAAGCCGAAAATCAAGGACATTCAATTACTTCAACCGCACAGAAGCAGGAGTTTCATTCGGAGTGGGTAGTTTTAAAACAGATATCCTGAACGGAGTGCAATACACGAATAAAAACAATGAAATTGTTGTTGCCTTTCAAACCATTAACGGGATTGCCTACCATGGGCGGATTGGTTTGGGAGTGGGTGTGGGTGTGGAACCCTGGCGGGATGGCCTCTTCTTTCCGGTATTCGGACAACTGTTCTATGATCTTAAACCAAGGGATAAAACCTTTTATGGCCAGGTAAGTCTGGGGACCGGGATAGGTACCCGCTACAGCACTTCTTTTGTTCAGGAAGGTACCGGAGGACTGATGTTCCAGTTGGGAATTGGTTATAAGATGAATGTAACAAAACGACTGCGCTTTTATTATGAGGTATTCTACAAGTACCAGTCGATCAATTCGGCGTATAAAAACACAGTGTCCACATCCGACACGACAATAATCCAACATGTTGATTATAAAGTCCCCCTGAATTTTCTTGGTTTTAAGATCGGGATCAGCTTTTATTAGAGAGGATCCTGTTCCCTTCTTCCGAATAGAAAAAAAGTAAAGAAGAAGTAGAAAAAACTTACCCCGGCCTGTGATTCCAGTGTGTCTTCGGTGAGCATTGATAACATCGCGATGATGAAAAAGGTGAGGAAGAAATAGTCTCCGAATCCTCTTTTTATCCAGGCAGGATAGATCAGTGAAAAGAGAAACCAGATCAGGCCGATGATCCCGAAACCGATAAGGATAGATAGATACTGGTTATGGGATCGCCACCATTGTTCGGTTGCCAGTTTCGTATTCATCTTTTCATATTGCTCCATAAACGCATGGTTCATGTCTCCTGTGCCAACGCCGGTAATCCAGAATTCAGAAATGATCCCCCAACTGGCTTTCCAGAATTCAAGTCGTTGCATCAGCGAGGAGCCGGTGGGATCACCTGTTTCGAGGTAAGACTCATATCCCATCAGCAATTCATAGATTCTTCCCTTCAGGCTCAGCCTGTTGAGATTTACCACATCGGCTGTACCCCGTTCGATCGCTTCAATATCCTTCCCGGTAAGTTGTTCAATCCCTCCTGCATCCTTCCTGCACCCTTTGGATGAGAGGTAACGGATGAGCGTGAATTTCACCTGCTGACCTTTCAGATCAGTGCTATCGAAATGAATTTTGGATCGTTTGCTCCATTCCTCACGAAGCTCATCCCACTGGATGTAAATCCATAGATAATGTCCGTTTTCCGTTTGCTTGTTCGCTAGGTTATGAACATAAGGATTACCTTTTGGAGAAATCGCTTCAAGCGTACTAAAATCCACAGACTCAACCCTATAATAATCCAGTACCACTGATTTTATATAAAGCGAACCACTACCCACCAGGATTACGATAGATAATATGCAGCCGGCTTTCAGCCAGAGACTTCGGCTCCGGAATGTGTAGATGATGAGAAGGATGAGAAGGGTGATCACAAAGACACTCAGGCCGGTGAAGGACCTGGAGATAACCAGGTAGATTAGAAACCATATAATCACAACGAATGCTGAAGATTTTATCCATATTGGCATCCGTTTTTTACGAATCAGGAAATATCCCGCAATAAAAAGAGCCATACTGATCATCAGTCCCAGGATGATATGGGAGATATGTCCTGATATGTCGCGGATATCAATGAAGTCAAAGTTGAAGAGTTTCCATGTATTTGCCAGCGTTACGACTACCAGATTCAATACGAAAATCATCAGAAAGCGGTAAAAATCACTTTGTCCAAAGGCTTTGGATGTAGCAAAATAGAGAGGGAGGATCAGCATCGGAGCTTTGGTCCTCAGATCCTTGATGGCATAACCAAAATCTGAGGTAACGAAGAGTCCGAGGATATGCAACAGGTAGACAGAAGCAAGGATCATGGCGGGTTTGTTCCGGTAAAAGAGTTTAAATCCTCTCCCGATGCTTTCAAACCAGAGCATTAATGTATAAGGGAATACCAGGGTGATTTTCCGGAAGAGGGATCCTTTCTCGAAAAAACCCAGAAATTTCGTCAGGTTAACGCGTTCGAGAATCCAGGCGCCGGTAACTGTCCACATGCCAATGCTGAGGATGTATTTGGAGAAGGGGAGAAATACAATGATGATTGCTATCCCAACGATGTAGGCGGTCCTGACAAAAATCTGGTATCCCCGTTCAAATGTCATAATCAGGCAAATGGATTTTTTCTTCCGTGAGCGAGTTTCGTTCTGAATGCACCGAATGAGTCTGTTCCCTTGATGTCGATCCGTTTAATCTCATACTTGTCTTTCAATGGCAGGGGATTGATGCGGTTGCCGATCCTTACGGCAAACCATAGCTGCATCTCCCTGAAAACCTCTTTCATCAGACCCTTCAGCTCCGGGTCCTTTTTGGGATAACCTCCATAGGGATAGGCCAGCACCCGGCTTATTCTGATATGATGAAACTCCATCGTGCTGAAGCAGTTTTCCAGATCCTCTTTCATATCTTCAGGAGCCATTTCGGAGTAACTCCTATGCAGGAATGAATGGATCCCGATTTCTATGGAACCATCATCCTCAATCCGTTTCAATTCCTCAACGGATAGAATCTTTTCAGCGCCGTGGTCCCATATGTTGGTCTTCCCCATAAAAGCCACAGGAACAAAGAGGGTTGCCTTCAGTTGCAGCTTCCTCAGAACTGGCAGAGCATGTGTGCGAAAATTCATGTAGGCGTCATCAAAGGTGATGATAACCGGACGTTTCGGAAGTGCCTTTCCGGTTTCTATAGACTCTTTCAAGTCCAGAAATGAAATGGTTTTATACCCTTTTTCCGACAGGAAAGCCAGCTCAAGTTCAAGCATATCAGTAGTAACAGTCAGGCCATCGGGCCCACTATCTGCCACTTTATGGTACATCAGGATCGGTAATCCGCTGTGTGAAAAGATACTCACCTTCTCTCCTCCTGCATTTCAATGGATTTAGCAATCTTAAGAGAGGCATAAAAAGCCCCCAGAAAGGACCACATGAAACCGGGATAGCCGTCCAAAAATCCTGCCTTGCAGCAATAGAACTGAAGAAAGCTTATCGGGAACTTCAGGATCACCCAGATTTTTGGGAAATGTTTTCCTCTTTGCACATAACTCTCTGCAGCCCTGGTGGTGTAATAGTTGATCTTTTCGAGGTGGTGAGCAAGATCCCTGTAAGAGTAGTGAAGCACCTCTCCGCGCAAACGGGCTACCTTTCCTGTGACTTTAATACCCTCATGAACCTTCACCTTTGTAAACCCTCCAAGGGTTCGGTTAAATAACCTTATGTGATAATCACTTCCAGCCCCGCCATATTTTAACTTTCTCCCGAGGTAGACCAGGGAGAAACAGATTTCGAATCCCGCCTCATGAATCGACGGCCTGGCAAAGAGACTTTTGATCTCATCCAGTAAATCTGGCGTTACCACCTCATCAGCATCAATGGATAAGATCCAGTTGTGTGATGCCTGATCAACAGCAAACTGTTTTTGTGTACCATATCCATCAAACTCGCGGGATATTACCCTGCAGCCGAGGTTGCGGCAAATCTCAGCGGTACGGTCGGTCGACAGCGAATCAACCACCAGGATCTCCGACGCCAGTTCTTTTACAGAATCTATGCAGCGGCTAATGTTTCGCTCTTCGTTGAAGGCAATGATGACAACCGAAATATCGGTCATGGAGATCGTTATTAATGTATTGTGAAGGAGTCCCAGTCGAGTCCGAAAGCAAATGAATCGCGGAAAATCCTCATATCTTCATAATTCAGGGTGAGGGAGTGAATGATCTCTTCGCCGGCATCTGCCTGGAAGAGTATATTCCCTTTTGGGTCCACCACCATCGAATCACCTGTGTGTTGCATCCCGTTGCCATCCTCTCCAACCCTGTTTATCCCGGCCACAAAGGCGAGATTTTCAATTGCCCGTGCGAGCAGCAAAGCCTTCCAGGCATGGGAACGCACGATGGGCCAGTTCGCCAGGTAGAAAAGCAGGTCATATTCAAACCCTTCCGGCGTCATCCTGTTTTTGCTCCATACCGGAAACCGGAGATCGTAACAGATCATCGGCATCAGTTTCCATCCCTTGAAAGGAATAACCACACGCCTATCTCCACCCTTGAACATTTTTGCTTCATCACTTAAACGAAAAAGATGCC
>Ga0351845_1044_pt2 | contig 54016 bp, 39 predicted proteins | sample TotcelHFGM3001M3_FD_206879 | JGI IMG/M metagenome (GOLD analysis project Ga0351845, IMG submission 206879) | Enriched cells from coal bed in the Powder River Basin, Montana, United States - Total cells FGM rep1 HSBNCT.FGM.300.1.M3 ...
GTTGTGGAGCGACCATCGTGAAGAATGCGAGAAGCTGTCCGTGGATGCTGGCCGTTGTCGTGGTGCTCGCCGCAAGCTCTGCTTCGCGGGGCGAAGTGGAACTTGTCAAGGACGGGCGAGCCGTGTCCGAAATCGTGATCGCTCCGGATGCGAGCCAGGCGGTACAATTGGCGGCGCAGGACCTTCAGAAGCATTTGAAGCAGATGTCCGGCGCGGAACTGCCGATCGTGACGGCGCCGTCGCCCGGCGCGGCTGTCCAGGTTTACGTGGGTGAAAGCCACTTTACGCGGGAACTCGGGTTCAAGCCGGCCCCCTTCAGCACCAGCGGGTTGGAGATCCTCGCCCAGCAGAACCGCGTGATCCTCGTCGGCCCGGACAAGCAGCGCGATCTCTGCCCCTACGGTCAGACGGGCTCGGACAGCGTTTATCTCGGGGGCAGCGAGATCCTCGGCAAGACCACCGCCAAACCAGAGGGTTTTCCCTCTCCAGGTTTGAGAAAGTGGCAGGAGTTCTGCGGCTACCAATTCACCACGCAGCATCTGGACGATCACCTCGGCCAGTGGAATCAGTCGCTGCAAATCCACAGCAATGACGACACCGGGACCTGGTATGCGGTGGCGGAACTGTTGGAGCAACTGGGCGTGCGCTGGTACATGCCGTATGAAGACGGCACGGTCTTTCCGCACAAGCCGACGGTCACGGTTGCGGAGCAACACCTGGTCAAGGAAGCGAAGTTCGACCGCCGCGAGTGGTGTTTCTACAACGCGATGCGTTCCGATGGCGAGGGGATCGCTTGGCTGAAGCGACTGAAGGCGGGGAATTACAACACGATTCTCTACAATCACACGACCTACGCCGTCTACAGCTCCCTGGAGCAACAGCAACGGCATCCCGAATGGCTGGCCCGCGGGACCGACGGCAAACCTTACGTCGGCTATCCGCCGGGACGCGGCATGCCGCGCTACACCGACCCCGGCTTCCGCCAGGCTGCGGTCACGTACATGAACAAGGTGTTCGACACGTTTCCCGATCTGTCAGCCATGACCGTCGGCCCTCCGGACGGCGGCGTGAAGATGGACGCTCGCGACCTGAACGCGTACGGCGAACCCGACGACAGCGAGGAACAGAAGGCGTCCAATTATGTATGGGATTTTCACGTCTATCTGGCCCGGGAGCTGAAAAAATCGCACCCGGACAAATGCCTGCTGTACATGACCGGCTACGGCGCGCGGCTCATCCCGACCAACATCGAGCAGTTCCCCGGCAATCTCATCGTGCCGCTGCAAGGTTACAGCCCTGCCAACCGGGTTCTCAACACCGAGGCGCGCATCCTGGCCGATGCGTGGCAGCAGTGGCGCGGGCTGATGAACGAACCGCGCCGAGCACTGGTGTGGAACTATTTCCTCTGGTATCGCACGCCCACGCACCCGCGCTATCCCGTCTTTTTCACCGAGGCGCTTCAGCAGGAGATGCAGCAGATTCTGCCGATCTGCGACGGGAAATTCATCGAAATCCAGCCGACGCGGGTAACGACCCCCGCGGGACGCGACGAATTCAGGCTCAACACCCCCGGCTTGATCCACCTGATGGTGTACTGGCAGAACAAGCTCTTCTGGGATCCGGACCTGGACCGGAACAAAATGCTGCAAGAGTACTACACGCTCTTCTTCGGTCCCGCCGCCGCGGAGATGGAGGAGTTCATCGAGTTTGCCGAAGAGGTCTGGATGCGGCAGGAATCGCGCAGCGTCACGTTGACCACCGGATTCCTCAAGGAGCCGGATGTGGACCGCTTTTTCGAGATCCTTGCTCGGGCGCGCGCCAAGGCCGGCGACGATACGGTCTATGCGCGTCGCATCGCACGGATACAAGACGAGATGCTGTCGCTCAAAGGACTGTTCCCCAATCTAACCCGCACGGGGCCGCTTGTGCGGGCGTATCCGGTGGACGTCGCGTGGCCGGGCATGGACGGCGATGTGAGCAAGTACCGATACGGCTGGATGTCCCTGCGCGACAACCGGACGGGCGAACCGCCGCCGAAGAACACCGCGCCCACCCGCGCTGCGATCTGCATGACACGGGACAAGTCGGCGCTGATCGTCGCCGCGATCTGTCCGGAAAGCCAGATGAGCGACCTCAAGGCGGACTGCCGGGCGAACGACGAGGCGGGAATTTTCGATGACGACGTCATCGAGGTCTATGTCAACACTCCGCAGCGTTCCTACTTCAAGATCGTCGTCAACCCGAACGGCGTTATTTGGGACGAATCCACCGACGTGGCGATCATCGAACGCACGACGCTTCCGATCCTGTGGAACCCCGGGACCAAGGCAGTGGTCAAGAAGGAAGACGATCGCTGGACCGTGGAACTCCTGATTCCGATGAAGGACTTCGGCGAGATCGGCCCGTCGGAAACGTATCCATGGGGCATCCAAGTGGGACGCACCCGGTTCACGGGCGGCCAGCCCGAAAGCTGGTCGATCGCCCCCACCAGCGGCCCCTACGCGACGCTCAATCGCTGGGCCAATCTCTGGATCAGGCCCTGGTAACCAGAGGAAAACTGCCATGACCACCATCGCTCTTGACGAAAGAACGGTGCAACAAGCGGAACAGGCGGCCGGCGACCGCCGGACGACGCTCGATCGGCTGATTGGAGACTACGTCGATCAGCTTGCCACATCCAAAACAAGGTTCCAGAGGTTGGCGGCCGAGTGGCGCGAGCAAGCCGGGCCGCTGTCGTCATCGACCGACAGGGCGATGCTTCCAGCCTACCAGGCAATCATCGGGATGGGCGAAACCGCCTTGCCGTTCATCCTCGACGAGATGCGCCAACGAGGCGGTCTCTGGTTCTGGGCGCTGCGTGCCATCACGGGCGAAAACCCGGTCCCGCCGGAACATCGCGGGAATATCGAAGCCATGACCCAAGACTGGCTACAGTGGGCGCGGCACCGGGGATGGATCTGATGCTGGAAGGCGAGAGAATCGGCTCCCACGCACGCCGCAAGGCAGGGCCCGCACGGCCGCTGGACGAGCAAACTCGGTGCCCTGGAAGACGTGAGGCACGACTCACTCGAATCCCTGGCCGGAAACATCTACGGTCAAGCGACCGTCTTCTTACGGCGTCCTGCCGACGCACGAAACGCGTAGTAGCGGATGCTCAGGTGCCTGATCTTCTTCAGGTGTCTGATCTTCTTCACAGCCTCACGGACCGTACTGCAGTCCACCCGCTTATCGTAGAAGCTCGTCGCCCCTTGGTTGCCATCGGCTGGCCTCCGGCGGTGCATGACCTTGGAAGGCTGACTCGGCCCGCGCGTTCCGGCAGCCGACTCCGTGCTTCTTGCTAGGCATGGACAGCACCATCGGTCCAATTCGCTCGCAGATTCTGCGTTTGCCGCAGCCAGTGCGGTCAGAAGTCCCAACGGCAGAACAGGAACGCGGCGAGGGAAAGCACAACGAGTTCAAATGCCAGGGACATGCCCCCAACCCAGCCTGTGGACGTGCCAGGAGCCGCCAGCCCAGCCGCGGAACGGTTCCCAAACGCCCCGCCTCCGCCGGATCCCGGAGAAGCGGCCGCGATGAGCCGGCGGTGCAGTAGATCCAGGGCTCCGCAAGTAATGACTGGTTTCTTTTCCTTTCGCCATCCTGCGGTTTCGAGCCCGCGGGCAACCGGTCGATGATTGCCGCGAGTTCGTCCGCTGAACGATGCCCGCGGCCAGGGACACAATGTCCAGGAGACTGCCGATGGCGGCTACGACTGCACGGGCGCGGCCGCTAAGATCAACATGGGCGGCAAGTCGCAGTGCTCAATCCGGGCGACGGTTCGCACCGCATCCGCACTGCTGACTCGCCCGCCGGCGCGCCTGTTCCCCGGCTTTCGGTCTTGTGGCGGCGGGCGAGTAAGCAGTGCCACGCGCGGCCAGTGTGGCACGGCTTACTCGCACACCGTCCACAAACGGCGGCCCTGGGAGGAAACGTTACCGGTGTGCGAGTCAGCCGTGCGGGATGCGCGGGGCGGCAAGTCGCAGTGCTCAACCCGGGAGCGGAAAAGGGGGGGAGCGGAAAAGGGGGAGCGGAAAAGGGGATAAGTCCCATTTCGTTGGTTCCCTGGGACGCTCAGTGTTTCTTTCGCAGTCTTTTCTTATCCGGCGAAAAGAAAGAGTTCGAATCGCCCCTGTGAACGAACGGAGATCCGCTGGTCTGGTTTCGAGGAACTCGCCGCCGGTGAAGGCATGGCCATTTGTCCGGCCGAAGTGCAGGTCGCCGCAGCGGAGAAACCTGCGGGCGACTTGGCCGATGATCGGCCGCCAGGATCCGTAACGCGGGGCGTAGCGCTGGTCGTAGGTGCGCTCGAACTCGGGCAAGTATGGTTCGATCAGGTGATAAAGGGGCGAGCACAAGAATGAGGTAAACGGGGGCAGACAACTCGTATGGAGGAGGAAGTCGAGCGGATTCGGACGTGCATCGCCAGCAGCCGGCCCTGCGGGAGCGAAGAGTGGCAAAATCGGCAGGCCGAAGATCTGGGATGGTGGCACACGCTGCGCCGCGAAGGTCGGCCGACGAAGCAGACGGCGAAGCACAAAAACTCGCTGCGTTCCCGTTGCGATTCCCGCAGGAATCGGGTCCCGCCTGTCCGGCCGCGCTTGCCGGCCCGTCTAGTCCACCAACTCGTTTCCGGCGTCTCGGCAATCCCCGCCCGTCGCAACTGCAATTCTTCGCATAACCTTGTTCGGTTTCACGAAAGTCGCCGTTTAATCATGTTGGGCGCGCCACAACTGTCCCAGAACCCAACGGTGTTCTGGCCGACGTTGCCTTCGTCCGGTTTGACGGGCGTGGCCCTGCGCTTGTGGCACTGCTTACGCGAACGCCGCTGCAAAACGGACATCCGGTTTGACTGCGACTTCGGCCAGCGGCAGGACTTTCTCACACTCTCCGCCCTTTGACATCCGTCGCTGCGGCCCCTAAATTGTATTCTGAAGGACGTTGCATTTCCCGGATCGATCCGCAAGACCACTGGCACCGGAAAGCGAATCGTTTACGAGCTGGAAGAGTTGGGACCGCCGATTGGTTCCGACCATCGGCCGGTGGTGATCGAGTAACAGATGATCTTCCTGAGCCGTTTCTGTCGCGATCTTGATCACCGGATCGAGATCGTGGCAGTCAGCGGGTGCTTTGAACGGGCAGTTCAGGGGCCGGGTCACCGATCTTTGGACCTCACTCTTGAGCCCGCATCGCGGAGAGCGGGATGCCGACCTGGAGCACGTCCGGTTTGTCGGCCGAGGCAGGCTGGCAGCGGAGTTCGAAGCCGGCGTCGGTCTTGTGGTACTCGACTGGACCGTGGCCGGGAACGGTGGCGGTTCTCACCGCGTCGGGACCGTGGCGTTGCACTTGGATGGCCAGCAGCAGGAGCTGCCGGCGCACTTGGAGTTGATCTTCGCGGCCAGCGACTGCGGCGATGGCGGGCAGGCACAGGTGCGAGAGGGCTCGCAGGGCGTCTTCTCGCTGGGTAGACTTCCGGCTTGCGGCCAACTTCGCGTCGAATTCCGCCCAGCGGTCTCGGCGCTCAGCGAGGGGCAGAGCAGCAATCTTCGTCAGTTCCGCGTAGTCCGCCCGCAGTAGACGCAGCGACTCCCGCACGTCGGCGACCGTGGCCGATTCGAGCAACTTGCGTCGCTGGGCCGCTTCCGCATCGTTCGCGTCGGTCGAGCTGCCGTCGGTCTGCAGACGCTTGAACATTGCTTCCAGGACTTGGCCGCCGGCTTGCGGGTCGTTGACCTTGGCGGCCTCGGTGTTCAGGAGCCGTTCGATCCAGTCGCCGAACAATCGGCCTTCGAGCTGCACGCAGTCCGCCATCAAGGGCGTGGTGGGGAGCGTCTTCCAGGCCGCGGCCAGACCGTCCAGTTGTTGCGGCGTGAGCTTCGGCAGGTTGGCCGCGAGGACCTCCGTCGCCATGTTCTCCATGGCGATGTCGACCAGCAATGAAATCAGTACCGGGCTGACTCCGCAGTCGCGGGCCATTTTCAGGACGGCCACAACATCCGCGACCGCCTCGTCCACAGCTCCCGCGGCAAACCGCAGGCGAGCTCGCAAAAGGGCCGCGCGGCTCAGGTCGCGGGCTTTCTGCAGATGCGGCAACAGCAGTTCGGGGCCGGCGTCATCGTCGAGGTTCCAGTCGCACGCTGTAACCGCGCGGGCGCGGTGCAACTCGCGCAGCGCCGTGTCAAACCGGGCCACGATCGGTCGGAGGTCGTCGGTGACAGGCTCGGTCGTCGTCTTGATCGCGGCTTCATATTTCGTCTTCTGCTCGCCCTCGAGCGTCGGCATGGCAGCGAAGGCTTGCCAGTAGATGACCGCCGCGTTGGGACTGGCCGCGGCGGCTCCGGACGACGGTTCGGCAGCGGACAGGGGTCTGAGAGACACGGCTTGAGTCAAGAGCAAGCCAGCGGCAACCAGGCAGAGACAGCGTCTCATGGGTAAGACTCCTTCAACAGGGATTGCGGATTGTACGGTTCAAACACAATGGACTCGCCATGCCGCCGCAGCAGGGTGTCGAAGGCTTCATCCGACTGTGCCAGCGCCACTTGGTAGTCCCGCAACGTGGGTTGGGACCAGACTCGTTCGGGAGGTGCTTTCGCCGGTGGCGATGGCGGCGGGAGGTAAGGTGGCAGCGGCGACTGGTCCGCCGCGGACTGCGATCCACCCTCCGCGACGCGCGGCTCGTGCGGAATAGTCGGCGAGCCTCCCGGCTGGCGATCGGCCAGCCACAGAACGGCGATCAACAGCGAGACCGCTAAGGCTCCGCTCAGCCATAACACGCGCCACGGTACGCTCGGCACCGGACGGCGGGTTGTCACGCGGTCCGAGGCCTCGCTCCAGCGACTGCGGATCGCTGCGGCAGGGACCATCGCCGAGGGACGGTTGCGGCTCAACGTCACGCAGACCGCGGTCAATTCGGCAAACCTCGCCGCGCAGGCTGCACAGCCAGCCAGATGTTGCCGCACGCCGGTTTCCTCGTCGGCCGGCAAGCATCCCGCCGCCAGCAAGCTGATCGCTTCGTGCCACGGTTCGCAGTTGGGAAGTGGTTCGTTCATGGTCAAGCTCACGTTTCGGACCCAGGTGATTCCCCAGAACCCGCAAAAAGGTTCACGGCGATTTTCTCACGGCGAAGCTTTTCCAGGCCATGATGCAGCCGCGACTTGACGGTGCCCAACGGACAGCCGAGCAGCGTAGCGATCTCGTCCAGCGCTGCGCCGGCGAAAAACCGCAGTTCCAGTACCGCGCGGTGTTCGTCCGGCAGGGCGGCCAGGGCCGCTCGCACGAGCCGGGCATCTTCCGCCTGCTGGGCGGCGGCCGACGGTTCGGCCTCGCGGGAAGGCTGTCGGGCCGCCGTCTCGTCGCCTCCGACCGCCGGTCGCGGCTTGCGGCGCGCCTTGAGAAAGCGATGCCGCAGAATGCCGTACAGCCAAGTCGAGAACCGGCAACGGCCGTCAAACCGCCGCAAGGACCGCCAGGCTTCAACGAGCGTTTCCTGGGCAAGATCCTCGGCTTCGTGGTCGTCGCGGCACAGCGTCCGCGCGCACCGCCACAGCGGCTCGGCGTGCAGTTCGACCAATCGACCGAACGCCGCAGCCTCGCCGTCTTGGGCGCGACGCAGGATTTCGATTTCGTCAGGTGGGTTCGTATTCACGACACCCATGATTCCCCGGTTCCTCCGAAAAGGTTCATTACTCCAGCGTGGGCCGGGCGATCTCGCCGCGGAGTTGGGCTTCGCCGCCTTCCTTCTCGTAGACCCCGTAGAAGCCTGACAGGCAGTCGAGCCACAAGGTGATGCGATGCAACTCCTCGGCATTCAACTTCACGTCGTAGTGGCCTTTCGTCAGCAGGGCGTACAGCGGCGCCGCCCGGGCGCCGAATGCGCCGGGGATCGTGTTCAGGTTGTTGCCGTAGTCGTAGAAGCCGAACTTCGGCGTCAGGCTCAGGTAGCTGGCGTAATACGTCGTCGGCCGGTCCATGAACGCGGCGCTGGGACGCGAGACCAGGCTGGCGTCCAGGGGCGGCGCCTTGTCCGATTCCTTCCGGTGGCAGTCGACACAGTGCTTGTCGAGCACCGGCTGGACCAGGCGCGGGTAGCTGAACGGATGACTGCCGTCCACGTCCGGCTGCAACTGCGACGGCGGGCGGCGCAGGGCCAGCGTGTTCCGGTCCTGCATCCGGGGCGTGCCGTGGCGTGGCTCGTGGCATCCCTGGCAGGTCGCCGTCTCGCCCGGTTGGAACTGCGTGCCCGAACGCATCGATGTGACCGCCAGCCCGTCCTGGTCGAGCGCCTGAAAGTAGACTTCCTTGCCCGCAGGCACCACGAAATGCGCACTGCCGTCTTCCTCGACGGGCACGATGCCCAACACGGCCCGGGCGAGGTTGATCGAATAGGAGCCCGGGATCTGCAGGCCCGTGTTGTGCGCCGTTGCGGCCGATCCGACCGACAACGGGAGCACCTGGCAGACGCGCAGCGCCGTGATCTTCGTCCCCGGCGGCCACGGCAGCCGGCTCTGGTAGACATTGGCCACGCCCACGACGGCTTCAGCCGGCTCGCCTGCTGCAAAGCGCTCGGTCAGTTCGGGGATCACCGGCGGCCCGGGCCGCGGAGCGATCGGCATCGGGCTATGGCAGCCGATCTCTGGGTCGCGGTAGATCAGTTCCCTGTTGCCGAAGCTGTCGACGAGATAGATGCCATGGTTGCCCGCCTTGCCCAGCTCGGGGGCCTCGGCCGCCGCGTCGTAGGCGCAGAGATAATAATCCTCGCCCAGCGGCCAGGCTTCGCCGTAGGCGCATTTGCCGCCCTGGCTTTCGGGAAAGCCCACGTCGGGGGTGATCCGCTTCAGGGCCGCCATCTGGTCGTTGTCTTCCGCCCGCGGATCGATCAACACGAGCGAGCCGAACGATTGGCCGTGGTGGGGCGCCGCGGTGGCCACAAGACGATGGGAACCGGGAACGGCGCGGATATCGGCCTCCAGGTCGGGCCGCGTGCGGCGTTCGGTGTAGTTGCCCTGCACGGCTCGGGGGTCGCGGCCGTCGGGCGTGATGGTCCAGGGATGATGGGCGACCATCGAGTGTCGATCCACGTAGTCCCAACGCGTGTAGAGGATCAGGCCGTCGTGCGCGACGCTGGGCTGCCATTCGTTGGTCTCGTGGAAGCTCAGGCAGCGGATGTCGCTCCCCTCGGCGGCCATGTCATAGACGGTGAAGGTCGGGCAGATCCGCCCGCAGCGGAGGTAACCGCCGCGGCGCTCGCTGATAAAGGCGATCCGCCCGCTGGGCATCCAGCAGGGGTCGAAATCGTTCCAGGTGCCGTCGGTGAGCTGTTCGAGATGCGAGCCGTCGGCGTCGACCTTGAAGACGTGGTAGCAGCGGCCCTCGGGCCAGTGGCCGCGGCTGGTGTCGGTGTGCGTGCGGTGCTCACGGTCGCCCCGGCACTCCACGTAGGCGAAGGCGATCTGCCGGCCGTCGAACGAGACGTCGGGCGAGAGGAACGAGCCTCCCTCGGTGTCGTCGCCGTGGAGCGTGCCCATCCCGTCGTAGCGGATCTTCCAATCGCGATTGGGACCGCCGCTGAGCCGTTGGCCTTTGAGCCGGCCGCGTTGGACGACCGAGTCGGCCAGCAGGTCGCGCAGGCGGGCGTCGGGGGCGAACGGCTGCTCAAGAACATACAGCCCGCCGCCGGGCCGGGCCGCGATGCCGTAGAACTGGTCGCACATGTGGTTGTAGATCGCCAGGTGCCGCTTGAGGATCAGCAGACGCTCGAAGTCCAAGAGCGGATTGGCCAGGGCAATCTCGCGCCGCAGGCGACAGACGCCGGCAAACAGCACATAACGCGCTTCCAGGTTCTCCGGTGGAATAGCGTCTCCGGCCGCCCGCAGCACGGCCAGTTCCCGGCCCATTGAGGAAAGCTTCCCCTGCGATTCGGTGCGCTTCAGGTCGTCCAACAGGGCCGCCGTGCGCCGCAGCACGATGTCGGCCGGATCGCGGTCGTCGGGCAGAACGAGCGACTCGCTGCGAAAGGTCTGCGCCGCGAACTGTTCGAAGCGATCCCGGTTCCTCAAATCGTGTTCCAGCGCGGCATACTGCCGTTCCCACTCCCTTTCCAGATCGACCTTCGACCATGCGGCGAGGAATTCCGGCATCCCGGCGACCGACCTCAGCAGATCACGCCGCACGGTGCGAACCTCCTCGTACATCGCCGCCAGCCGTGCGAGCGCCTGGGGATCTTCCTGCACGACTCCGGCGATCGTCGCGTTCCATTCCGTGTGGGCCGCGGCAAGCTGTTTCTGCAAGCTTTCGCTCGCGGCAAACCGCTCGGTCAAGGCTTTCTCCAAGACCTCGATCGCTGCCCGTAGTTGGCCGACTTTGCCGACATGCACCACGGGGCCGGCGTCGTCGCACCGTTCGGCCAGTCGCCGGAGCGTCGTCCAACGCGGGTCTTCGCAGGGGATCCTTTCGCGGTTCAAGCGGTCCGCCTGGGTCTGGAACGCCCCGCGCAGCTCGCCGAGCCAGAGGGGGCCGGTGACCCTGGCGATTTCCTCCACGCGGCAGGCACGGCCATAGAGCGCCAGCCAGCGAGGATCCGAGGGCGGAGCCTTGGCCTGTTGAAGTTGGAGGAACTCGTCGTCGAGCGCCGAAGCCGCCTCGCCCAGCCGAGGCCGGAGCAACCCCATGATCCAGCGTTCGAAGCCCGTGTTGCCGGCTTGCAGGAACCAGTCGAAGTGCCGGCCCCGGGGCAAGTCGCGGAGGAACCAAGCCGCCTGCTCCGGCCAATCGGCGGCGATCTTTCGCCATAGGGCCACCACCGGCGTGTCCAGGAGTTTTCCTTCCGTCGCCGTCTTCGCCCAAGCGGCACAGTTGGCCCGGGCGGCCACCATGCTCTCCGCCCAGGTGGCCTTCCTGACGTAGATCTGCTCCGGATCGAGCGCAGGCGTTTCTGCCGCGTCGGCGCAGACCGCCAAGCCCAAAAGGCATGCGACGATGATTCCTCGTGTACTCGTGAGCACCGTGTTGTTCTCCTTTCAGACTCTGACGCGCACTTTCAGGTAACGGGTCGTGACCGGCGGCCATTCCACAAAAGCGGAGTTTGAATTGGACGTCGCGGGCAACTCGCATTTCCCACGCGGCATCGTCGTACCACTGGTTTCCTCACCGACGACGTGAGCCTGCCCGAGCCTGCAGCGACGTATTCAAGCGTCCGATGGCAAGGTCCAGATGGGCCACGGCGCGCTGCAGACAGGCGTCGACTTCGTCGACGTAGCCGTCCGCCGAGGCGGACCAGATGCGGTTGATGGTCCGCTCGGCCAACGCGAACTCGGTCATTATGGCGGCGAAATCAGCCAGTCCAAAGGCGTCGATCAACGATTCTCGCAATTCGGCGAAACGGGCCAAGTCGTCGGACAGCCGCTCGTCGATCTGCCGATGGACCTCGTGTACCGGCAGCCTGCCGTCGGCGGTCTGCCAGTGCTGTAGCTGCGCCCGCAATCGCGGCAGGATGGCCGCCATCTCGGCCACATCACCTGCATGTTGTTCGCTTGCGGCGCGAGCCGCCCGCCGCGTCGAACGGAGGACGACGACGCCCGCGACGGCAACGGCCAGCGCCAGCAGGTACGACGGCCAGGAGATCGTCGACCAAGGCCGTGCGGAGATCTCCGAGCTGCGCACCGCCAGCAGCGCGCCGCCGAGAAACCCGATCCAGAGCAGAACGTGGCCGCACCAGCGGGGCAGGTTCATGATCCCATTCCCAAAAAGATTTGGTAGAACGCGTATCCCACACCGACCATCGCTTCGCCGACGATTAACCCGGCGGCGATCGGCACCCCGATGTGCTCCGAAAAATGCCGCCCCAGGTAACGGTCCGCCGCGACCCGCAGCAGGTTGCCCAACGTGTACGTCAAGACAATATCGAACGGCATGTAGAAGCCCAACCCGATCAAGACGCCGATACCTCCCAAGCCGCTGAACGCGAACGCGCCGCCCAGGCCGGCCCCGGCCACATAGCGATACGTCGGCACGTTGTCGCTGACGATGCCTTGAATCATCGACGCCAGCGCTTCGCCTTGCGGAGCCGGCAGACTGGGGCTGCCCAGCGTGTATTGCTTGTGCAGCACGAAGATCAGCCCGATCACGATCAGCGGCCCCAGCCAGCAGCCGATGAACTGGGCGATCTGCTGCCGCCGCGGCATCGCACCAATCAGGTAGCCGGATTTCAAGTCCAGCATCATGTCGCCCGCCTGGGCAATCGCCACGCAAATGGCCGCGCCCACCATCACGGAACTCAGAATGGCGGCAGGACTGCTCATCCCGGCACGGGCGATCACCAGCAGGATTGTCACGGCGATCAAGGTCATCCCCGACAGCGGCGACCAGTTCGTCCGGCCCAGGCACTCGGACACGATCACGCCGGCCACCCACACCCACAGCGTGCCCAAGACGGCCATCAGCACCGCGCGCCACAACGCCATTTCGCTGCCCACCGACTGGTAGCAGATGGCGGCCAGGACCACGACGCCCGCCGCGATGGCGTAATACAGCAGGCGAATCGGCAGCTCGTCCGAGATTGCCGCCCCGCCATCACGGCTGGCCTGGCCAGCTTCCTGCAGCGATTTGAACGCGCTGCGAATCATCGGAAAGGCCGCCACGATCCCGCCCACGGCCGCGCCGATCAGCATCCCGATACCCGTCGGCCGGTACAAGTTGACGCGCAGCAAGTTCGGGTTGACCAGCATCTCCGGCACGTCGCCCTGGCCGACATACGCCAACAGCGGTGCCAGGAACCAATAGCAGATGAAACCGCCCGTGCCGAACCAGAAGCCGCCCTTGCCGGACAGAAACCCGACGCCAATGGTCATCAGCGAAAGGAACAGCGTCACGTTCAGATAAGCGGGAAGTCCGAGCTGAGTCCCCAATGCCCAATCCGGATGATCGCTGCCGGTCAGCCGGATCGCGCCCAGATAAAACACGCCGGAGATCGCCCCGGCACCCAACAGGTAGAGCGCTTTACGCAAGCCCGCGCCCGGCGATTTCAGAATCGCGGCCACCGCAATGCCGCCCGGATAGGCCAGCCGGTCGAAATCGATCATCTGTTTGCGCAACGGAATGATGAACGCCAAGCCCAGTACGCCGCCGGTGATGCAGGCCAGCACCATCAGCGGGATGTTGAATTGGGTCAAGCTGGCGAACTGGCCGGTCGGATCGCGAGCCGGAGTGGCAAGAATGAACAGGGCCGGAATCGAGAACATCATTCCGGCCGAAGCGCCGTTGACAGCCGACGCGATGGTCTGGTTGATGTTGTTCTCGACGATACTGGTCCGCCGCAAGATGCCGCGCAAGATGCCCCATCCCAGAATCGCAGCCAACTCGGAGCCTTCGATCGAGAACCCAAGGATCAACGAGGCGTAGCCGATCGAAACGGCGATGATGGCCCCCAAAAACCAGCCGACGATCACCGCTGGCCAAGTCAATTCCGGATAAGGTCCGCGATGAATGGGACGTCCGGCGGCGGCTTGCGGATGGTCAGCCAAATTCTGCTCGCTCATGGTAGACGCTCGGATTACGGTGCTGCCTCGCGGATTTTCTTGACGTCCCCTTTCGCCAACTCTTGCGATTCGACGGACAGCCGGGCCCAGGGAACCGTGACACGCTGGCCGTCGCGTTTTTCCAGAACCACGAACGGGTCTTTCTTGGCAGCCGGATCACCGTAGCCGAAATCGACCAAGACCGCCTCGACGGTCGTTCCGCGGTCGCTGGTCCACGAGCGGAATGTCTGGGCAGCCACAGCGGGTGCGGCCAGATTCTCCGCCTGCAACCAATCGCCGGCCAGCTTGGCCGCAGGCGTTCCCGGGTTCTCGGCGATGATGCGGTTCAGCGCCGTGACGGCGCGGCGCTGGCCTGCCGGCTTCTGCAACAGGTCTCGGGCCTCGTCCAACTGCTCGGCCAACTTCAGCGTGTCGCGCAATTCCGGGTTCGCCCGAACGGCGCTGGCGGCGGCGACGATGTCGTTTTTGAGCGGCGTCAGAACGCTGTAGATCCGCTTGGTCTCTGCCAAGACCAAGGCCCCTTCCAATCGCGTATCGTCTTGGCCGAGTTTCTCGTTGGCTTCCGTCAACGCCGTGCGGCCTTGCTCGACCAGTTTCTGAGCAAAGCTGTCCGCTTGCACGGCGGTTTGAGCATAGCTGCCCAGTTGGCCCAGCGCGCCGAGCTTGCTGAGCTTGCTAAACTCGCGAACCGCACCCGCGGTGTCGCCGGCGGCCAGCAGTTCCTGCGACTTGTCCAGCGAACTCTTGACGATCTGCAACTGCTGTTCGTTGTAGATCGTCCCCGCCTGGCTCAATACCTGTTCGAGCATCAGCGGCAGTTCCTGGCCCGGCAGACTGCCGCTGCGGGCATACAGTTGTTTGCCGTCGGCGCGGACGACGAACACGATCGGAATCGAACTGCCTTCGTGCCGATACTGCGAGGCCCACTTGCGCCATTCTTCGCCGTTGGTTTCGATCTTCAGCGGGATGAACCATCCCGCGTAGCGTGCCAGCGACTGGTCGGTCTGCAGTCGATTCAGCAACGCCACACAAGGCGGTCACGTTTTGCTCCCGGCCAAGGCGAAGATCGGCCGGCCGGTGGCTTGCGACAACTGCACCGCCTGGTCGACCGATTGCACTTGCCCCCAAACCGCGGACGGCAGCCCGCAAACCAGACCGCCTGAAATCACGACGGCGAAGACAGAATATCGAATCATCAGGCTTTTCTCCTACCAAGGATTCGGAACGTCGGCTGACTTTGGCTGTTCGACGACTATTATATACGGAAAGTCCAGGCTTGTGATGCAGGTGTTCCAGTCGACGCGGCGGCGCTCGTTTGCTAGGATTTCGGTATGGCCCAGAAAACGAACAGGAGGTGGCAGGCATGGCGTCGGTCATCGAAATAAAATCGGTTTACTATCCGGAATCGGACGGAAAGCCCATGGGCGAGACAGACGATCATCGCGACGAAATGGTCCGGGAGATCGAATTGTTGCGGCGATACTACCAAGGCCAGCAGGTGTACGTTTCCGGCGCTCTGCTGGTGTACTACGAGCAAGGCAACCCCAAGAAATTCGTGGTTCCGGACGTGTTCGTCGTCAAGGGCATCGACCCCAAGAAACGCCGCATCTACAGAATCTGGTACGAGGGCCAGGCCCCCGACGCGATTATCGAAGTCACGTCCCGCAAGACGAAGAAAAAGGACACCGTTACCAAACCCGCCCTGTACGCCCGACTGGGGGTCAAGGAGTGTTTTCTCTTTGATCCCACGCAAGAGTACCTCGATCCTCCGCTGCGAGGCTATCGACTGGTGAACGGCGACTATGAGGCAATCGCCGCCGACGCCCGAGGGGCACTGGTCAGCCAAGAACTGGGACTGCGACTCCAAGCCGTAGACGGACAACTGATGATGGTTCGGTTGGATACGGGGCAGCGGCTGCTGACAGCGGAAGAAGGTCGGCGTGCCGAGGCAGAAGCCCGGCGAGCGGCCGAGGCGGAAGTGGCTCGGTTGCGCGAGGAACTGCGCCGTCTTCAATAGCGTTGGCCGCCCGCCCCTCTGGTTTCGTTGACGCTACGGAAATGGACGTTCCGCGTGGGCGCTGGTCGGCGCTCGCACATCCGCAGAGGCAGAATACCCTGCTCGCATGCACCGAACACCCCGTTGCAGCACAATCCAGCCCGGATGACGTGGTGCCGATGCCCACTGTAACCCGAATCGCCAGCGAGAGGGCCCGTGAGCGCGCCAGTGAGGCCGCGGCTCGCGTCCGCGAGATCTGCTTCCAGCCGCTTCGCGTCGCCCACAGCCCACAATTCGTGCGTCAATGGCCGCGACCAAGGAAATCGTAGATGCCCCAGCCTTCCGAGCATTCTCCCGATCTCGCGCGACGGCTTCTTGTTGTTCCAACGTCAATTCGATCATCGGACATATGCATGGTCAAAAGGCGATCGAATCGCGGCGCTCTCGGTGATGCCGGACTACATCCCCTTTCGCGCCTCGACTCGCCCATCGGCGTGCGCGGTAATATCGAGCACTTGATCGTGGATGTGGATGCCGGTGACGGTGAGCGAGGGCCAATCTTTGGGCAGGCGAGGATGACACGTATAGCCCTCGGCGGTCGGCGTAAAGCCGAGGAAGCCGTACAGCATGACTTGTGGGACGAGCACGCTTTCGAGGAACTCCCTGTCCATGCCTAGACCGCCGGGCGGACCGCCGCCCTGCAACAAACCGCGTCCGGGCTTGGCATAGTAGGCGCGGTAGCCGCCCTCCGCCTGGACTTCGCGAAACCAGGCCAGGATCTCGCACAGGCGTCTCCAAGCATCGTCGGGCCCGTGGGTTTTCAGGCGAGCCATTAGATCGTGATAGCTGAACCCCAGCACGGCGCCGCCGTCCTGGACCTGGTCGCCCCAAGAGATCGTCTCCGGTCCATGCCAAGGCCAGGTGTACGTCTCGACGTTTCGCCGTGTCGTGGCGCGTGGGGCGAATCGCCAGCGGTAGATGTCCGCCCCGCTGGATGTATCGCCCGCCACGCTGCGTTTTCCATCCAGCCAAGTGAAGATACTCTGCGCCTGATCCGCCGAGGCGAGGCCGTAGTAGATGGCTTCCAGGTTCACAAAGGTAAACCCATAGTCGTAGGCGCGGCCTGTCACGTCGATCCAGCCGACGAAGCGACCGTGCTCGACGTTCCAGAAGCGTTTCTGGAAATCAGCTTTCAGCTCGTCGGCGAGTCTTGCCAGCTCCTCGGCGGCAAACGGCTCGCCGTCCCGCGGAACGGCCCATTCCGGATGCGCGGCGATGGCGCGTTCCAACGCGGCAAATCGCTGGATCGCATCAAAGGCATACATCGTGGCCAGCGCATCGTGACCGCCGAAGGGCAACAAGTCCCAATAGTTGTTCCCGACGCCAAGACCGGGCCGCACGGTCTTTTTGCCATCCGGACCGATGACCAGCCCGCTACGTCCGTCGTGGCCCACCCACGGCACCCGCACGTGCTTTTCCTGAGGCACCGAAAACTCGTCCAGCCCGTACCGCATCGCGGTCCTCAGGCGACCGATATTCTCGCGCAAGAAGGCCACATCGCCGGTCCAGGCAAAGTATTCTGTACAGCCGATCACATACAGCGGATTCGTAATCGGATGCCGCGTGTCGATGGCGGTGATGACGGATTTCAGGTCGATGTGCGATCCGGCGGCGCGATCGACGAGAACGCGGTAGCGCGTGAGCAGGCCCGCGTAGCCCGGCTGGCGATACAGCGGCACGTTGGCGTATTGCAGGCCGTCGGCATCGCGCAGCGGCGGGAACGCGGCGTAACGTTCCGGCTTCCATTCCGCTTCGCCCTCCAGGAGCCATGCGATTCTCGGCTGCGATTCTGCGGACAACCCTCGCGCCGCCCATTCCAGCCGCGCAAACGGCGCCACGATGGTGCCGCAGCGAAACGCCGGCGTGGTGATACTCACCACATCGTCGGTGGCCTTCAGACGCAGTCCCCACACCGGATCGATGCTCTCCACCTCGGCACCGTGGATCTCCCAGCCGTCCGTGTTCGTCAGCGGCTGGAGGGCAAAATGTTGAATCGCCCACACATCGTGATGATTCGAGAAATGAAAGCCGCTGCCCGTGCTCTGCTGCCAGGCCGGAAACGGCCAACCCTCGCTGTGCGCCATGCCGCGATGCTGCTGCATCGAGACATAGCCTTCTGCATCGATGCGGCGGGTCAGAAACGAAGTGCGATACCGAGCCTGCGACGCTTGCCCAGTCCACAGCGTGGCGTGCGGCAGCCAGATGTCCCAGAGCGTGCAATTCGTAAAGGCATGCCGGTGGTGCAGGGCATGCAGTTCGTTCAAGGCCGTCATCTCCGCCTCGTGGCCGGGCACGCGGAACTGCGGGAGTTCAGCCGACTCCGCCGTTGGGCAAGCAAGGAGGAGGCACACACCGAGTTGGACGACGTATTTCATCTTCCTTGCCCCCTTTGTCAAGTCTATTGGCGTTGGGCTTTGATCACCCGCGCCAGTCCGGCAAGGTCCTTGACCGTTTGGATCAACGTAAACCGGCCGTCTTGCATTAGATGCCGACGCACCGCGGCCTCGGTCATGGGGCTGATTTCCATCAGCAGCCAGCCCCCGCTGCGAAGATGCTCGGCGGCCTGCGGAATCAGTCGAGCGATCGTTTCGCTGCCGGTCGGACCGCCTACCAAAGCCAATGGGGGTTCAAAGTCTTTGATCTCGGCCGGCAGCTGCTCCCACTCCGGCTGGCTGACATAGGGCGGATTGCTGGCGATCACGTCGAACTGCCTGCCGGGCGGGATTTCCGCCAGCAGGTCGCTCTGCAGAAATTCGATGCGCTCGGCGACTTGATGCCGCTGGGCGTTGCTGCGGGCGACGTCCAGCGCGGGCGGGCTGATATCGATTGCGGTGACGCGGCAAGCGGGGGCGTGCTTGGCGATGCTGACGGCGATGGCGCCGCTGCCGGTGCCCACGTCGGCGACTTGGGCTTGGTCGTGCGGGGGACTCGCATCCGGCGGCTGCGAGCCACTGGCATCCGCGTCGGCGACTTGCGACAGTTCCTCGCTGGACGGCCGCCGCTTGAGCAGGTCCAGGCACTCGACGACCAGGTGTTCGGTTTCCGGACGCGGGATCAGCACGTCGCGGGTAACTTGGAACGACAGCGAGAAGAATTCGCGATGGCCGACCAGATAAGCGACCGGCTCGCCCGCCGCGCGGCGGCGCACGGAATCGCGGAACATCGTCCGCGTGGCCTCGTCGGCGATCTGGTCAAAAGCCGTGTACAGCTCGATGCGCTGACAGCCCCGAGCGGCAGCCAACAGCACTTCGGCGTCCAGCCGGGGACTGGCCGCCCCGTGCTGTTTCAGGTAGTCCGTCGTCCACGTCAACAGGCGTCCGACGGTCCATTCATTAGAGTCCGACATGATGTTAATCCAAGGGGCCCAGCGAGCCGCGGATTTCTCGGCGGTCGAATTCGATCAGCTGATCGATGATAGGTTGCAGGTTGCCTTGCAGGATCTGATCGAGTTTGTACAACGTCAGGTTGATCCGGTGATCGGTGATACGGTTTTCCGGAAAGTTGTAGGTGCGAATTCGCTGGCTGCGGTCTCCGGAACCGACCAGCGTGCGGCGGACCTCGGCCCGCTTGTCGTGTTCCTGCTGACGTTTGGCTTCGTACAGCCGCGTTTTCAGCACGCGGATCGCTTTGGCCAGGTTCTTGTGCTGGCTCTTCTCGTCCTGCATCGACACCACGATGCCGCTCTCGTAGTGGGTCAGGCGGATGGCAGAGGCCGTCTTGTTCACGTGCTGGCCGCCCGGGCCGCTGGCGTGGAAGATGTCCTTGCGGTAGTCGTCCGGTTTGAGGTCGATTTCCACGTCCTCGGGTTCGGGCAGCACGGCGACGGTGGCCGCCGAGGTGTGGATGCGGCCCTTGGCTTCGGTTTCCGGCACGCGCTGGACGCGGTGCCCGCCGCTCTCGTACTGCAGTTCGCGAAACACGCCCTCGCCCTCGAACGCCAATTGGACGTCCTTGAATCCGCCCAGGTCGGTCGGGCTGGCTTCCATCGTTTCGATCTTCCAGCCCTTGGATTCCGCAAACTTGTGGTACATTTCGTACAGGTCTCGGGCGAACAGCGCGGCTTCTTCGCCGCCGGTGCCAGCGCGGATTTCCACCACACAACGCGTCCGGTTGGCATCTTCGCCGCCGACCGTCAATTCCAGCAACTCGTCCCACAGCTCTTCGCGGGCGGCCTTCAGTTGCGGCAACTCGGCCTCCGCCATCTCCCGCTCGTCGGCGTCGTCGCTTTCCAGCATCGCCTTCCAGTCGGTGATCTCGCTGCACAGATTCTTGAAGCGGCGGTACTTCATCGCCAATCGGCTCAGCGAACCGTGCTCGCGCGCGGCGGCCGCCATCCGGCTGGAGTCCGCCAGGACCTGCGGATCCGACATCTTTTGCTGCAGTTCTTCGAACCGGGCAAGTTTTTCTTCGAGCATCTTGCGCATAAGAACAACGCTGACGACAGGAACATGCTGGGGAGGGAAAGAAAACGCCGCGGGGGAGCGCGCGAAAAAGACCGCGCATAAAAACACGTTGTCGACCAAAGTCTACAACGTGTGGGAAGCTCTCGCGGGGCGCAGCTAGGTGGCCGGAGTCGGCTTGGCTGCTTTCTTGGCGGGACGCTTCAGGCTAGCATATTCGCCCGCCGCAAACTTGCTCTGGAATTTCTCGATCCGGCCGGCCGCGTCGATGTACTTCAACTTGCCGGTGAAAAAGGGATGGCAGGCGTTGCAAATGTCAACCCGCAACTCCTTCTTGGTGCTGCGGGTCTCGAACTTGTTCCCGCAACCACAAGTCACCTGCGTCCGCATGTACTTGGGATGAATGCCTTCTTTCATGATCCGGGGTCCTGAATCTGTGCTTGAATGGTCTGGCAAACCCAAGAGTTTATCCGGGGGGCGGCGAGTCGGCAAGTGGTAAAACACGGCTGAAATGCGGATTTGCCCTTCCAGGGCTGACTCTTCTCCGGCTCGGCTACCCCGGGCGTTGCCCTGCATCCGCCGTGTTTTACCCATTTGGGGTAGAAAGGGCCCGAGTCGGCTCGCCAAAATGACGCGATACAACTAAGACGACCCTGATCGAAATACCTCGAACGACTGGGCTGCGGGGGGCGAGGATCGGACGCACACGGCTTGCAAGATGGCCTCGACAACGCCCGGGATGGTGTATGTCCGAGCTTCCACCGCCGGCTCGTAGCCCAATTCCCGCAGCGTGGCCGAGGTGATGGGGCTGATACTCGCCAAACGGGTCTTTCGCAGCTGCTCGCCGAACAGGGCGGCCAGGGAGCGGGCGATCGCCGAGCTGGTGACGGTCAGCCACTGGATTTCGCCGGCTGCCAACCGCTGTGCCACCTGTTCATCGGCAACGTCCACGTCGGTGCTGGAGTACACGACGACCTGATCCACAACCGCCCCGGCGGATCGTAATTGTTCGGCCAGCACCTCCCGCCCCCGACTGGCGCGGGCCAGCAGGAATCGCTTTCCAGGAGCCTGGGCTGCCAGCGTAGCGGCCAGCGATTCCGCCCGGAATTCGGCTGGAATCAAATCGGCTTTTAGATGAAAGGCCGCCAAGGCATCGGCGGTGCCCGGACCGATGGCTGCCAAGCGGACATTGCCCAGCCGGCGCAGATCCGATCCGCCGGCAAGGAGCCGATTCAAAAGAGAAGCCACGCCATTGGAGCTGGAAAACACCAGCCAATCGTAGCTGGGCAGACGCTCCAGTGCCTCGTCGACCGGCCGCCAGTCCGGCGGCTCCGAGATGCGAATCGCGGGCTGGATCAGAACCTCGGCGCCCAAGTCGGCCAGCAGGTCGGCCAAGGGGCCGGCCTGGTCGCCCGGTCGGGTCACCAGAACGCAATGCCCGAACAACGGCCGCTTGTCGAACCAAGCCAGCGTCTCGTCGAGTCCGGCGACAACTCCGACAATCACCACCGCGGGCGGCGGCACGGGGGCGGAGGAAGGCTGTTTCTCGGCGACTTGGGCGTGCCCCTCGACCGTCATGTGGCCCTCGAACGCCGGGCGAGGGTCCGGCGAGATGGGGGCCGACGGTTTCAATTTCTGAGCAACTTCGTCCAGCCGGCAACGAAGGCAAACCTGATCCGGAAAACTGCAACGGCGAACGATGGCTGCCGGAGTCTCGGGCGGCTTGCCTGCGCGAATCAGTTCCGCCGTCCACGCTTCCGCGTTGGCGACGCCCATGTAAAACGCCAGCGTGCCCGGAAACCTCGCCAGCGCTTGGTAGTCCAACGCTGGATCGGCTTGGCCCGGATCCTCGTGAGCGGTGATCAGCGCCACCGCCGGCGCATAATCCCGATGCGTGATCGGAATCCCCGCATAGCTGGCCGCCGCCAGCGCGGTCGTGATTCCCGGCACCACCTCGAAGGGAATCCCGTGCTCGGCCAGCGTCTTGCCTTCTTCGGCGAATCGAGCGAAGACGGCAGGATCACCGCCCTTGAGCCGCAGGACGGTCTTGCCTTGCCGCGCCAACTCGACCATCCGCTGGGCCACTTCGCCTTGGGGAATACTCCGCGATTTTCCGTCGTTGCCCAAGCCGATCAGCTGGGCGTCACCGCGCGCATGGCGGAGGATCTGGGCGTTAACCAGATCGTCGTAAATGACGACGTCGGCTTGCCGCAAACATTCGATTCCGCGCAGCGTGATCAGTTTCGGGTCGCCAGGACCGGCGCCCACAAAAAAAACGTGGCCTGGAGTCTGGAGGGGGCTGAGCGACATGCCTTGATTGAACTCGCTGCAAGCGATTTCTGCAAGGCTTGGCAGGCCCCGCCCCGACAAAGTACAATCTGTGCCATGGATGCCGCGCTGCCCAAGAATGAATTGTTGTTGTCCGAACGACCGCCAGCCGGTCATGCTCCCTCGTTCGTCACGCCCCCCTTGTCGATCCCGGCAGACGTCGAGGAAATCAAAGTGATGGCGCGGTCGCTGGCTCGCACCGGCCGAATCGACCAAGCGCTGCTGTGCTGGCAGCGTGTCGAGGAGTTAGACCCCTACGACGTCGAACCCAGTCGCATGATTCCGGCGCTGACGCTCAAGAAGAGCCGCCAAGTGGACACGGCTGACGGGGAGAAGAAAGGGCCTGCGGAGATCGCGAACGATCGTTCAGATCCTGCCTCGTCCGAGCCAGGCGCCCCTCAGCCAGCGCTGCTGGCCGTGCTGCCCAAGGCACCTCGCCCGCTGGTGCTGACGCGTCGTCAGCAACTGGAAATGGAGATTGCTCAGCGTCCTGAAGATGAAACGAACTACTTGGAACTGGCCGAGTTACATCTTGCCGAACGGCGGACTTATGACGCTCAACGCACGTTGATGCGGACTTTGGAGGTCTCTCGCGCCCCGAGGGTAGTAGAGCGATTGGAAGACGTGAACATGCTGTTGGCCAAGGAAAAGGTCAAGCTGGCCGAAGAGCGGGTTGTCGGGGAAAAGACCACCGAGGCCGAAGAATTGGTGAAAAAGCTGCGCGAAGAGTCTTTCCAGCTGGAACTGGACGTGTTCCGCAACCGATGCTTTCGACACCCGGAGGACAAACGTCTTAAGTTTCAGTTAGGATTGAGGTTAAAGCAAATCGGCAACCATCGGGAATCCCTGGAATTCCTGCAGGCCGGCCTCGAATTCCCGGAGCTTCGCGCGCCCGCTTCGCTGGAAATCGGCGAGGTCCTGCAACGGCACAGCCAGTTTCCCAAAGCGTTGCAGTGCTATCGGCAGGCGGCCCAGTTGGCCGCTAGAGACGAGAATCTGACCGATTGCCGGAAACGGGCCCTGTACCGCGCCGGCGTGCTGGCTACGGCCATGACGTTGACCGATACCGCTCGCGGTTACCTGGCCGAACTGGTAAAAATGGCGCCTGGTTATCGAGATGCGCAGACCCGTCTGGACAAACTGGGAGAAATCAGCGACACTTTTTGATTCGACACGAGCAGTAACCACTAAATTCCACGATCACAGGATAGCGAGGGAGAGAAAGCCGCCGTATGCCTACCACCAAGAGTGCAGAGAAACGACTTCGTCAAAATGTCGCCAGCCGACAGCGGAATCGCATGGTCAAGTCTTCGGTCAAAACGCAGATCCGCAAAGTGCGCGACGCCGCTGTCGCGGGCGATGTCGCCACCGCGGAAACGGAATACCGTGAAGCCGCGAAGAAACTGGACCGCGCCGGCGCACGCCGCATCGTCCACCCGAACAAGGCAGCCCGGACAAAATCCCGGCTACAGCATCTGATCAAAAAGGCAAAGCAGGCCAAGACCGAGTAGCGCAGCCCTGCGACGGAGAGCGCGTCCATCTTCTCACGCATCGACGCGACCGAAGCCTCGACCACGTCGGGGCGCGTCTCGGGTGCCCGGTCGTAGCTAGGCGAGTCCCCCTCCGTCCTGCTGGGGGGCATAGGAGTGGCTTGTCCAATCCTAACAAAGAACTTTTTAGCTCCCACTGATCGGCCACCAGGCATGACAGGCAGTGATCGAGCCCAACGAGACGCCGGTAACCATCTTCCCAAGGATGTTGCGAAGCGAGCGTCGCGTACCCGCCTGGTCCGCTACGCGATTCTGTTCGCAGCCGGTGTGGCCACCGCTTCGTTTATCCTCCTTGTCGTTGTGTACCTGACGGCGCCGGACCAAGAAATGTCATCGGCGAACACGACAGTCGCCAAGCCGGATGACGTTAAATCGGAAGACGGAGGCTTGCGGATCGCCACCCTTCCTCCGCAACCGACGATCATGCTCGCCTCGTTTCCCGTGCCGGCAGCGACCGAGTCGTTGCAGCAGGAAGCCACAGGTGTGGCCGAAGAGCTTCGCACGCGGTTTCCCGATTTGCCGGAAGCCTTGCACGTGGTCGCGATGCTGTCGGCCCAGCTGCGGCAGACCGGCGAGGCAGAGAAGCTGTGGCAGAGATGCATCGAACTGTCGCCCAAGCGTGAGGCTTATTACGTCAATCTGGCCGCTGTCGCCATCGATCGGGGCAAGAGCGAGTTGGCGGCCCAGACGCTACGGCAAGCCATGGACGTCGGCTGCACGTCTGCAGACGTGCGACATCATCTGGCGATTGCTCTGACAAATCTGGGCCGCTGCGAAGAGGCGGAAGGCGTGATCGAAAAGGCCCTTGCGGAAGCCCCGCAATCTGCCGCCTGCTGGCTTGTGCTCGGTCAGACTCAACTCAAGCTGGGCAAAGCGGAACAGGCGGAGGCCAGTCTGCGCAAGGCGATTGACCTGGGCTCGCAAGTTCCAACCGCCTATTTTGCCTTGGGCAATGCGTGCGCCCGACTGGGCAAGGACGAAGAAGCGGCGAAGTATCGCAAGTTGTTTGCCGAACTCAAAGCGACGGACCCGTTGCCTGAAACGCAACGCTACCAGGTTCTATCGCTGGCCGAAGCCCGTCGGACCGCCGTAACGACGCTCTGCGAGGCAGCGACCGTCCATTCCTGGCAAGGTGACTTTTTGGAAGCGGAACGGCTCCTGCTGCGCGCCATTGCGATCGATCCCGCCAACGCTGACAGCTGTCGGACCCTGGCCGCTCTGTACCAAGGCGCCAAGAAGATGGCCGAGGAACGCGTTGTGCGGCGGCGGCTGGTCGACTTGGAACCGAACGGCTTTGCCAACTATCTCCATCTGGCCAAGGTTTGCGCGGAACTTGGAGAGCCGGCCGCCGCAGAAGCCGCGCTGAAGCTGGCAATGGCCATCCGGCCCGAGGCGGTCGAGGCCTATGCCACGCTGGCCCAGTTCTACCTGCAAGCCGGCAACGCTTCCCACGCCCGTTGGTTTGCGCAAGAGGCTGTCCGCCGAGAACCATCCGAGGAAGGCTACCGATTCCTCGCCTCGACCTGCCGGCTGTTGGGAGATGAAGCTGCCGCCACAGCCGCCTTTGCCAAAGCTGGCGAACTTTCCCCGGGCCCCCCGAAGGCTTCGCCGGTCAGCCCGAAACGGCCCTGAAACGGAGGATTCGGATACGGTGAATTCAGAACGAGCAACCGAACGCAGTTCCACGGCTCGCCTGGTGGCCGGTTGGGCTCGGCTTGTCGTCGTCATGGTGCTCATCCTTCCGGCGCAGGCGTCGGGCGCCGCGCCGGACGATTGCTCGATCCGCCTGAGCGATGTCACCGAGCGATCGGGCATCATGTTTCGGCACCATCATGGCGGCAGCGGTCAAGGCTATATTGTCGAGGGAGTTTCCGCTGGTTTGGCATCCTTTGACTACGATCGAGATGGAAGCATCGACATCTATTTCCTGAACGGCGCTCCGCTGCCAGGCACCGAGGTCGATGCCCCCTTGCCAAACGCCTTGTATCGCAACGGAGGGGACTGGACGTTTACCGACGCGACCACGTCGACGGGTGTTGGGGACACAGGGTATGGCCTGGGAGTGACCGCCGGGGATTACGACAACGATGGATTCCAGGACCTGTACCTTAACAACTTTGGTCCCAACGTCTTGTATCGCAACAACGGCGACGGGACGTTCAGCGAGGTCACCGATCAAGCCGGCGTGGCAAACGGAGACAAGGTGGGCGCCGGGACATGCTTCCTGGATGTCGATGGCGACGGCAACCTCGACCTGTACGCGGCCAATTACGTCGACTTCACCTACGAAAACCACGTGCCCATCATCATCGGCCAGCATCGGTATCATGCGGGTCCGCGCTACTACCGGCCCGTGCCCGATACGCTTTTCCGCAACAACGGCGACGGAACGTTTACGGACGTCAGCGGGCCGTCGGGCATTGCTTCGGTGGCCGGCACCAGCATGGGGATGGTTTGCGGGGATTTTGACGGCGACGGGGACACGGACGTGTTCGTCGGCAACGACGAAGCCCCGAATTTCTTGTTTCAGAATGACGGTCGCGGAAACTTCACCGAAATGGGCTTGATCGCCGGCGTGGCCTACGACTTTTCCGGCAAAGAGAACTCGAGCATGGGCGTGGACTGCGGGGACTTTGACAACGACGGGCGTCTGGACTTGTTCATGACGGATTATCAGAGCGAGATGCCCGTGCTGTATCGCAACCTGGGCAAAGGCTTGTTCGAGGACGCCACCAGTACTGCCCGGATCACCAACGATCTGTTCCCGCATGTGACTTGGGGAACAGGGCTGATCGACTTTGACAACGACGGAAACCGCGACCTGTACATTGCCTGTGGCCACTTTGACAGGATCGAGTCCATTGACGACCGAACTGCGCACCGCGTTCCCAATTACCTGCTGATGAACACCGGCGGAGGAAGGTTTGTGGACGTTTCACGCCGCTGTGGCAACGGCTTGGCCATCGTGGAAAGCAGTCGTGGCGCGGCGTTTGATGACTTGGATAACGACGGCCATGTCGACATCGTGGTGCTCAATTCGCACGCTCCGCCCACGATCCTCCGCAACGAATCGCAGACGGGCCATCACTGGTTGCAGATCCAGTTAGTCGGGGTGACGAGCAATCGCGACGGCGTCGGGGCCCGCGTGCGAGTTGTGGCAGGCGATCTCAACCAGGTTGCCGAAGTTCACAGCGGACGAGGCTATCAGAGCCATCACGGCACGCGACTGCAATTCGGACTGGCCCAACGGGCTGCCGTTGACCGCATCGAGGTTCGTTGGCTAGGCGGGACCGAGGAAACGTTCCCAGGCGTGGCAGTGGATCAGCTCGCTTCTCTGAAAGAGGGGTCCGGGATAGCCCAGGATTGATCCTCACGCCGCTCGAAATCCGGATTTTCCGTTCAAATAGATTGATTTTTTGAAGATTTTCGCTAAATTCGGAATTGTAGTGTCACGAAATCCCGTCTCTTGCAGAAGGTGGCACCGCGAACGAGACGATTCGTTGCTTGAGGTAGAAGCGTTTTTTGTCGCAGATCTTATAGCCGAGTTCCGTTCTCATAAGGGGATCCAAAATGATGCAAAGGCGATCTAGAACTGGGTTTACTTTGGTCGAGTTGTTGGTGGTAATTGCCATCATCGGAATTTTGGTGGCCTTGCTGTTGCCCGCGATCCAGGCGGCGCGCGAGGCGGCTCGCCGCTCGCAGTGCTCCAACAACATGAAGCAGCTGGGCGTTGCGATGCATAATTATCACGATACCCACAGGGCCTTTCCCGCCTTGGGGACCCGCGGGATTGGAGCGGACATGGGTTGGTGGTACGCTTGGACCATCCCGATTCTTCCGTTCGTGGAACAAGCTCCGCTTCACGAGGAGATCATGGCGCGAGCGCGGCCCAGTGGCGGCGGACTTCCCACGCCTTGGGATACCGGTAACAACGCATGGAACAACAGCAATTGGAAAGTTGATATTCCCGGTTTCATCTGCCCGTCTGATTTCCCCCCTCCGAATCGTGGTGAGAGCCCTTCCCTGCTGACTTACAAAGTCAGTATGGGCGACGATTACCACCAGAATCATTTTCCGCCCTGGAATTCAAACCGCCAGAATCGGGGCATCTTTCAAATGGATCGTTGGACGCAGATATCTGGTGTCACCGACGGCACGTCCAACACGGTGATGCTGGGCGAAATGGCGACGGGAGGGAGTGCGGATGACGTGATCGGCGGTGTGGCGGTGAACATGCAGGCATGGAATCCCTCGGCCTGTTTGGCGAGAATTAACCCAGCCGATCCGACGAAACTAACTGCTCCGGTGCGTGCCGAGTTTCGCCCGCCGGGAGGCCGTGCTTGGGACGGTCGCCCTTATTTCGTGGGATTCTCGACGATGGTCGGGCCCAACGGCCCCAGTTGCCATTGGGGTGGTGTGGATGGGAACGAACACATGGGAACCCTTTCCAGTCGCCACCCGGGTGGCGGCCATGTGACCATGGCGGACGCGTCCGTGCGGTTCATCCAGAACGGCATTGATACGGGGCTGATCTCGGTAGACGACGTCGATACCCCGGGTTCACGTCCGTCGCCCTGGGGTGTTTGGGGTGCCCTGGGATCCATGCGGGGTGGAGAGCCCCTCTCGAACTTCTGAGGTATGGGGGTGACGGGGGTGTCGAGTTGTTCGAGTCGCCCTTCGGGCTGTTGATTGAAGCGTAGCGACAGGCAGCTTGCCTGTCGTTTGGACTGAAAACCAACGACTTGCGTTATTGGAAACCAATCCAGCAGCCGGTTTCTACGACCAGATTTCAGCGGTTGTTTCGTATCCCTGAACGCGATGACGTTCGCCAGCCAAACAAAAAGAGGAATTCTTTGATGAGACGGATGTTGTATGCCGCAGCTGCGTGCTGCTTCGTCGGCTTGGCGACCATTGGTTGCGGCCCCAAAGGGCCGGAGCTGGGTTCGGTCACGGGCAAAGTGACCTTGGACGGAAAACCAGTGACCAACGGTCTGGTGACTTTCATGCCCGTAGCCGGAGGGCGTCCCGCGACGGGAAAGACAGATGCGAACGGCCAATACATGCTGCTTGGCGTGGACGGCAAAGGGGCCTTGCTGGGCCAGCACCGCGTCACGGTGACCACGCTGCAGGAGACCGTCGCGGTGACGGAGATGCGATCTGACAGCCCGGAATATGCGAAACAAGCCGTTGTTGATCCAAGCGCCTACGACTCGGCAAAGGTCGTGGAGCCGATTCCGGCACGCTACAACACGAACACCGAGTTAACCGAAGAAGTCAAATCGGGCTCCAACGTCATCGACTTGGAATTGAAATCCCAGTAGCTGTGCCGCCTTCGCTGACGAACAGTGTTTGGTTGGTGGCAACGTTGGTCAAAACGTCCACGTCGCCGCCGACCCAGCGGACCTCGATGCGGCCGACTTGCCGTTTCGTTCCCAGGCCAAAATGCAGCCTGGACCCGAAATGGCTTTGATAGCTGCGACCGCTATGCAGCTCGGCGGTCTGCACCAGATCGCCCGCCACAACTCGAACCCGGGCGCCCACGCCGTCGCGGTTGCTGCTCACCCCGCACAGCCGGATCTGCAACCACGAATGGCCGGTTGCCGTCTCGTTGCGGATGATCGTCGGAGCGGCGTTGGCGTTCAACACGACGACGTCCACATCGCCGTCATTATCCAAGTCGTCAAACCCAGCGCCTCGGCTGCTCTCCACCGGATCCATTCCGTCGCCGCACCGGTTCGAGACATCCACGAACGACTTGGCCTCGCGGTTCATCAGCAGAATGTTCCGCACCTTGAAGGATGTCCGGTCGTCGATGAAGTGGATGTTGTCCAGCAGGTGTCCACAGGCGATGAACAGGTCGCGATCGCCGTCGTTGTCGAAATCCACCAGACCGGTGCCCCAGCTGACGTGCGGCAATGCGCTGCGGCCAGCCCCGGTCACGTTCGTGACATCGTCGAATAGCCCCTGACCCAGGTTGCGGTACAGCACCGGCAACTCGTTCGAGTAATCCGTCATGAACAGGTCCAGGTGCCCGTCGTTGTCGTAATCGCCCGCGTCGGTGCCCATGCTCGAGTTGGCGTTGCCCAAGCCGTCGTAGGCCACGCCGGCCAGCAGGCCGACCTCCGTGAACTTTCCGTGCCCATCATTTTGAAACAGGAAGTTGGCCGCCGCATCGTTGCCCACGAACACGTCCGTGTCCCCATCTTCGTCATAGTCCAGGCAGATCATGCCCATGCCGGGTCCGGCCACCGAGCCGATGCCGGAGGGGCCGCTGACGTCGGTGAACGTGCCATCCCCGTTGTTGCGAAAGAGGTTATCCGGCACACCGCGGTAGTCGTTCGGCCCTGGGTGGAACTGATGGGGGCCGATCATGCGGATGATGTGATTGTCGTAATTGAAATCCACATAGTTCGCCGTGTACAGATCGAGGTCGCCATCGCCGTCCATGTCCAGAAAGCACGCTCCGGCCCCCACCTTGTCGCCGCGACCCACGCCGGCTTGCGGTGTGACGTCGTTGAACGTCCCGTCGCCGTTGTTGCGATACAACACGTTGGGGCCAAAATTGCTGAGGTAGAGGTCTTGGAACCCGTCGTTGTCGTAATCGCCGACGGTCACCCCCAGGCCGTAGCCCAGGTCGCCGACCCCCGCCGCCTCCGTCACATCGCGGAACGTCCAGTCGCCGTTGTTGCGATAGAGGGCATTTCGCGGCGGCGGATCGATGACGGTTCCTCGCAGGGGAGCCCCGTTCGTGAAATAGCTGTCGATCCAGCCGTCGCCGTCATAGTCGAACAGCGCCAAGCCGGCAACCACCGACTCGACGATGTAGCGCTGGCCGCTACCGCCGTCGGTGTGGCGAAAGGTAATTCCCGAGCGCGCCGTGACGTCGGTCATTCGCAGGGGGCAAGGGACCAATTCGGCCGCAGCGGCCGGCGTTGGTAACATCGGCGGCCACAGGATCAGGCTGATCGCGATCATCAGCCCCATGCGGCAGACGGCCGAAACCAGGATGCGGCCCCAAGTCCGCTGGAGATCGCGGGCTGTTTGCAACGCGGTCACATCACCGCGGCGCAACCGCTGCCGTTGGAGCCCTGCGTGGTTCATCCTGCGGTACTTTTTCCTCATTGCCCATCCCGCCGTTTCGTTCCGTTGGTCGTCTCCGTTCACGGGCCGGATTGCCCGGTGCCTTCGATCAACACCAACCGTTGGTCGGCGGCCAAGTCGCTGAACACGTCCACGCCACCTCCCACCCAGCGGACTTCGACGCGGTCTACACGGACGCGATCGCGCAGTCCAAAGTACAGTTGCGTGCCGAAGTGACTTTGATAGCCGCGTCCGGCATGCACCTCGGCCACCTGGACGAGATCGCCCGCGGCGACTCGCACGCGAGCCCCCACGCCGTCTCGGTTGGTCCGCACCCCCCGAAGCCGAATTTGCAGCCAGCGCGGACCAGGCGCCGAGTCGTTGCGCACGATCGTCGGCTGCGAATTCGCGTTGAGGACCACGCCGTCGACATCGCCGTCGTTGTCCAGGTCGTCAAAGCCGACACCCCGGCTGCTGTCCACGACCGCCAGGGCGTCGCCGCACCACGGCGACACGTCCCGAAAGGTTCCGTCTCCGGCGTTCATCAACAGGATGTTGGGGACTCGATAATCGGTCGTATCGTCAATCTCCCGGATGTTCTCCAGAAAGTGGCCGCAAGCAATAAACAGGTCGCGGTCCCCATCGTTGTCGAAATCGACCAATCCCGAGCCCCATTTGGTATGTGTAAAGGCGGCGCGTGCCAAGCGGGCTGAACTGGACACATCGTCGAAGAACCCGCCGCCGGTGTTGCGGTACAGGACGGGCAGTTCGCCGGTGTAGTCCGTCATGAACAGATCGAGACGCCCATCGAGATCGACATCGCCGCATTCGGCACCCATGCTGCCGTTGGCATGGCCGTGCAGGTTGTAAGCCAACCCCGTGAGCACCCCGGATTCGTGGAAGTTTCCGTGGCCGTCGTTCACGAAATGGAAATTCGCAGCAGCGTCATTGCAGACGAAAATGTCCGTGTCCCCGTCTTCATCGAAGTCCCCGCAGATCACGCCCATGCTCGGGCCCGCCAGCGAACCGATGCCGGAAATCGCACTCACGTTGGTAAACGACCCGTCGCCGTTATTGCGGAACAAGGCATCGGGCACCGGGGGAAAGTCCATCGGTCCAGGCGGATACGGAAACGCATTGGGGATCAACTGAGCGTGCCGCGCGTAGGTGAAAGCGACGTAGTTGGCCACGTACAGGTCCAGGTCGCCGTCGCCCTCGATGTCCAGAAAGCAGGTTCCGGCCCCGAAGTGGTCGCCAGCATCGAGCTGCAACTGGTGGGTGACGTCGGAGAACGTTCCATCTCCCTCGTTGCGGTAGAACACGTTCGGACCAAAATTGTTGATGTACAGGTCCAGGTCGCCGTCATGGTCATAGTCGCCGACCACCACGCCCAGCGCGTGGCCCGTGTCACCGACCCCCGCGCTCTGGGTGACATCCGTGAATGTCCAGTCGCCGTTGTTGCGGTACAGCGCGTTCCGTGGCGGCGTGACAGCGATCGTCCCTTGTAGCGGAGCACCGTTGAGGAAATAGATATCGATCCATCCGTCCCCGTCATAGTCGAACAACGCCAGGCCCGCGACCATGAACTCCGCCAGATATTTCTGACCGTCGCCGCCGTGAGAATGCCGAAACGTAATACCCGACTGCGGCGTCACGTCAGCTAGCCGGATCGAGCACGTCGGGGGAGAGGCTGCCGGAGAAGACGAGGCCAAAAAGGAGAGGGCCAGGATCCCTCCGGCCCAACGGCGGTTCCGTTTCGTCATGGCTGGTCCACCTGCCGTCGGCTGGCGGGAACGCCGGTCGCATCCCCCGGGGAAAGGTTCGCTTGAGGGGGCCTCGCCAGGGCGGATGCCCGTTTCTGTGCCTCGGCCAGCGCCGTCTCGGCGGCAGCCTGATCTCCCAGCCGCCCGCAGACAGCTGCCAGCACCCGATACGTCTGCACCGTCTCTTCGGGCGCCGCTGGCTCCATGCGCAACGCCGCCTCGGCAAACCAACGCGCCTGTTCCAGCTTGCCTGCCTGCAAATACAACTGAGCGAGTCCGGAGTAACCGATGGATAGATCGGGCCGTTTGCCGACGACCTCCTTCAATGCGGCCTCGGCCGCCGCGTAGTCGCCAAGTTGCGAGGCAAGACTGGCCAAGTTGACGTAATGCACGGTGTTCTCGGGCTGGATGTCCACCATCCGCTGCTGCACGATGCGGGCATCGGCGGCCCTTCCCAACCGCCGATAAAAGGCGGTCAATTCGCCACAGACGACCAGGTTGTCAGGCGCCAGAGCCAAGGCTTGCAGCAGCCACCGCTCCGCCTCGGCGGGGTGGCCCTGTCGATCGTAAACCGTGCCGGCTCGGCAAATCGCAGCCAGCGCAATCCGCCGGAATTCTGCGTCGTAGCGAAGTTGAAAAGGCGCGTCCCCTGCCGCGGCTTGCTCGCTCTTCCGCGCGCTGAACAGCTGCCGATACTTGGCGGCCTGTTCCTGCTTGCCTTGCCGCGCACATGCGGTCGCCAGCGAAAAAAAGACGCTCCCGTCGCTGGTCCCGTGGAGAATCGCCTGTTGCAGGCTGGCTTCCGCCTCGGCGAATTGGCCTAACTGGATTTGGATCTGCCCCAGCTGAAGCCAGTTCTCCGAGGCTTGTCGGTACGCCACCAGCCCTCGCTGCAGCACCTGAACCGCCTCTGGCAGCCGGCCCAGCTTGGTAAGTGCGGCAGCGAGTTGGTGGTCGAGTTCCGCCGAGGCACAGCCGGCGGAGATCGCTTGTTGAAGGGTAGCCACCGCCTCCCCGTCCTTGCCCAACTTCATGGCCGCGGCGGCAAGCCCCACGTACGGCCCAACCTGTTTGGGGGCCAAACGGATGCAGTCCTGCCAAATTCGTTCGGCATCTGTGACGCGCTGAAGATCCGCATACATCCACGCCACGACGTGCAAGGCTTCGGGAACCTTGGGGAAACGAGCCAGCAGGTCGGCGCCCAATTCAAGCAGTTCGGTGCGCAGCGCTTCGGTAGGAATGTCCACGGCCTTCGACGGCAATTCGATGGTGGGATGCGCCGCCGTTCTCTGCGGTACCGAGGATGCGTCTATCGGTTGCGGCGCCGGTTCCTCCAACGGCGTCACGAAGGCGACGACGGCGGCGATCGCCACCGCCAAGACGACGCACCCCGCGGCAAGTTTGCCGTATCGGCGGAGAAACCCGCGGCTAGCGCTCTTGGCGTCGGGAGTACCTGTGCTGTCCGGGGGGACATCTCCCGGTATCCTGCCCTCAGTCATGCTCAGTCCGTTGAAAGAATCGGCTCAAGTATGGAAAGCTTCGTCGCGCCACGATACGGGATCCCAGTCACCGCATCCCCGTCACCGAATCCAAACTCGGTGCAATCCTGGTCTCGGTCACCAATCGTCGCAATTTTAACCGCCAATTCAACCGGTGCCTAGCGGCAATGATTCTGCCAAGGATTCTGCCAATTTCCGCCGCGCGGTGCTTGCAAGTCCGCTGCGTTTCTTTTCAATTGGAATACGGCGTTCTCGATTCCGTTCGCTCGAAGAGCGATTTCTGATCGGTTAGGGCGTGATGCAATTTCGAGGAGGGTATTCCGATGTGTGAACAATGCACGAGACGAGAGTTCCTGGGAACCGGAGTCGCGGCAAGCGGTTTGATGCTCGCCGGCGCGGCCTGGACGCACGCTTGGGCTTCCGAATCGCCCCCCCAACCCCCGGGGAAATCACGGATCTGCGTGATCTTCACCGGCCGCCCCGGACCGGAGGATCGCGGGTGGAACGCCGATCCCCTGCAGATGGAAGCCATGCAGACTCGTCTGGCCGAGGCCGAGAAAACGCTGGGAAACGTCGAACTGCTGATCGGCGAAGCGAACAATGCCGAACAGACCGCGGCGTTGTTGAAGCAAGCCGGGCCCGCCACGCCGGTGCTCGCCATCAACCTGCATTGCTTCGCCTTGACGCGGATGGTGCAACCGATTCTCGACGGCAAGCATCCGATGGTCGTATTCTCCTTGCCGGCCAGCGGTCATGATTGGATGTATCCTCACCGTTGGCAACGTCAGGGGCATCCGGTCACGCTCCTGCCCAGCAGCGACTATGACGAACTCGAACGAGCGTTGCGGCTGTTGCGGGTGATCCCCATGATGCGGCAGACCCGGATCCTGCTTTTCCCTCCCGCTCGAGGCACGGCGCCCGCCCAGTCGCCGGACGAAGTCAAGAAGCGTTTGGGGGCCGAGGTCGTGGCCGTCGCCGAGAAGACCTTCGACGATCTGATCTCCGCCGCCGATGACCAGGCGGTTCGCGCCGAGGCCGCGCGCTGGACCAACGAGGCAAAGGCGATCATCGAACCCAGCCAGGAGGACATCACCAAGGCGGCCCGCATCAGTGTGGCCTTGCAGAACCTGATGAAACAGGAACAGGCCCAGGGGCTGGCCATCGGCACCTGCATGGGTTGGCTGCCCAAAGGCTTCCCCTGCCTGGGCTTTACGCGGCTTCGCGATTGCGGCATCCCGGCCGCCTGCGAGGGCGACATGGACTCGTTGCTGACCATGCTCCTGTTTCAATACGCGATCGATCGTCCGGGGTTCCAAGGCAACGCGACCTTCGACACCTCGCGCAACGCGCTGTGGACCGCCCATTGCACCGCGCCGCTGCAGATGGACGGCGCGGACGGCAAGCCGGCACCCTACCTGCTGCGCGGGCATTCCGAAGTGGCGGGCAGCGGCTGTGTGCCCGAGGTCCAGTACCGCCTGGGCGAAACCGTCACCCGCACCAAGCTGATCAACCTGGATACGATTCTCGCCTCGAAGGGGAAAATCATCGAGGTGCCGGAGAAATCGGTCCGGGCCTGCCGCACCCAGATCGTCACCGAAGTGCGCGACGCGGCAAAGATGGCCGCCAACTGGAGCAGCGTGCTCGAGACCGAGGACGCCATGACGCTGCTGCACCGGGTGGTGTTTTACGGCGACCACATGGACAGCATTTGCCACCTGGCGAGGCTGATGAACTTGAACGTCGTCGAGGAAGGCTGAACCCTCGCGGGTCTGGCCGGCAAGGCATCGGCGGCGGGCTGCCGGCTGCCGATTTCACCACCCACGAGGGAGCGGGCTCTTGCCGTAGCTCGCGCCAGCGTTCAAAATGATCCGGCATTCGTTCGGCGGCGACGAACCGCCCATGTTCAACAGAAAACAGGAGGCTATCCATGCTGGAAGAGAACAAGAAGCTTGTGCTTCGGTATTACGAGTTGGTCGAGGGGGACCTCGCGGGGATCGAGGAAGTGGTGACCGCCGACTTCGTGGATCACCATTTTCCGCCGGAGACGCCGCCGGGCCCTGCGGGCGTGCGTCAGTTCTTCCAACAGTTCATCCCCGGCTTTTTCAGCGATCTGCGGATCGAGATCGATTACCTGCTGGCCGAAGGCGACCGGGTCGACTGCCATTTCGCCGCGCTGTTCAAGCATACGGGCGAGCTGGCCGGCGTCGCCCCTAAAGGGAACCAGATCCGGGTTCCGGCCATCAGCACCTTCCGGATCGCCGACGGCAAACTGGCCGAAGCCTGGGAGATCTACGACAGCGGCGACATGCTCCGTCAGATCCAGGCCTAGTCGGCCGGGCCGAGCACAATCCCCAATCCAAAAGGTCTACCGCCGAGTGCGGAAGGAACTGGAAAACGTCCTCCACACTCTTGGAATGGCACCCTGAAAAACCGAAACACCTTCGCACCTTTTCCCGAGCGAATCTTTCGTTGGACAGCGCCATTTTTTGCGACACGACTGATGTAAGGCATTGGCGGTTAAGCAGTTACGCCCCCGCCGACCTTGCGTCGGTGGAGCGGTGATTATGCACTAGAACGAGCGCAAACAACCGTCTCCGTCCCGGCCGCCGCCCACAGCCGCGAAGCGGCTGTGGGCGGCGGCCGGGACGGAGGGGGAAGAGGGTTTGTCAGGACGCACGTAGTGCAAAATCACGGGCTCCACCGAGCAAGCTCGGAGGGGGCCTAACTCGTCACTGCATCGGCAGTTGCACCCATCGGAAACGGAAACGTCGCGCTGCTCCCCCCGTTTCCTCAAGGACCGGCGAACAGGATTGCGTGCAGTCTGGCCAGTTCCTCCGCCGGGATCTTGATGACGCGGCGGTCGTAGGTCATCAGACCGTTGATCTCGCCCTCGACGTCGGTCGTCTGCGTATAGACGCCCGCCACGATGCCTTGGGCTCGCAGATCGTTCAGCATTTTCAGCGACGTCACATAGCGTTGTTTGTATTCGGCTTCGTTTTGCGGCAATCCGCCATAGCCCCAGTTGTCCCGGTTGGCATCCCAGAGATGGCCGTTGACCGGGTAGCCGTGGCCGCCGAACTCGCCCATCACCTTGATATAAGCGTCGAAGCGGCCGCCCTCCCCCTGGTCAAAGGGAAACCCCGGATGCGGGTATTGGTGAGCGTCCACGATATCCCCCACCGGCCAGAAGTTGCCCCCGCTGGCGATGTTCACCAATCGCGTCGCGTCCCGTTTCACAACCCATTGGCCAACGTCCATCGTGCGGTGCTGGCCCCAGGCTTCGTTGAACGGCACCCAGACGGTGATCGAGGGGTGGTTTTCCAGCGAGTTGATCATCCGCTCGAGTTCGAGCATGAACTGAGCATGTTCCGCGTCCGGCCATGAGGCGTCTTGCGGATTCGGCAGCAGCCGCGTCCATTTCGGGCTCTGGCCGCCGCTGACATGGTCCTGCCAAACCATCATGCCGAGCCGATCGCAGTGATAGTAGTAACGCCGCGGTTCCACTTTGATGTGCTTGCGGATCATGTTGAAGCCGGCCGCCTTCAAGAATTCGATGTCGAACAACATGGCTTCGTCGGACGGCGGCGTCAGCAGCCCGTCGGGCCACCAGCCCTGGTCGAGCGGTCCCCAGTGAAAGATCGTTTTTCCGTTCAGCGTCATCCGCCAGTGGCCTGCTTCGTCGCGAATCTTGCCCACCGAGCGGATGCCCGCATACGACGTGACCTGATCCAAGACTTCTCCGTTGGCACCCAGCAGCGTGACTTCCAGACCGTACAAGTGCGGCGAGTCGGGCGACCAGAGTTTGGCGTCTTGGATCGCCAGCGAAACCGGCTGGTAGCGGTGGCTTGTAGCCGCCGTGGTGTTGTTGTCGTCATCGCGATGGCTGGAAGCTGCCGCGACTTGTACGTCGCCATCCTTGACAACGATTCTGACGCTGCCCGCGCCGCTCGCGCCGTCGACCAGCGGGCGAACGGTGATCGTTCCGGTTTTCGCGTCGGTGGCGATCTTCAGATCTTCGATAAAGGTCGACGCAACCCGCTCCAGCCAAACGGTCTGCCAGATCCCCGAGACCTGTGTGTACCAGATCCCGCGGGCGTTCAGTGTCTGCTTGCCGCGCAGCTGCCACGCTTCCGTTTCGTCTTCGACTCGGACCAGCAGTTCGTTTTCGCCCTGGCGGATGGCGGCGCTGATGTCGCACGAGAACGGCGTGTTGCCGCCTTGATGCGCGCCGACCGACTGGCCGTTGACGAAGATCTGACAGCGGTAATCGACCGCCTCAAAGTTCAGCAGCGTGCGCTGGTCGGTCGCAGGCTCCGCTTGGAAAACCCGCCGATACCAGAGGGCTTCCGTGGCCTCCAGCAATCGCTGTACGCCGCCGAGTTTCGATTCCAGGCAGTAGGGAACGAGAATCTTGCCAGACCATTCCTGGGGCGGTGTATCCTGGTCCACGGCGGTGATGGCATAGTCCCAGGATCCGTTCAGGTTCTCCCAATCCGCCCGCACCAGCTGTGGGCGAGGGTACTCGGTCCAGGCATTTTCGGGCGTGACCTGCGCGCCCCACGGGGTGATCAATTCGGACTGAAACGGCTTCGTATTTCGTTTGGCCGCCGGCAACTGCGGCACGCGGTCCGCGTCGATCACATGCACATCGATAAACTGCCCGCCTCGCGTCTGGCGGCAATGCACCGCCAGGACGTTCTTCCCCACGCGCAACGCGGCGAGTTTTTCGGCGGCGATGGGCACAACGTTGTATTCCTGCGTGAACCCTTTCAGGTCGGCCGTGGCCTGACCGTTGATCAACACTCGCGCGTCTTCATCGTGGTGGATCAGCAGCGCCGGTTTCGCGGGGATTGTGTCCAGCGTGAACGCCTTTCGCAACCAGATGTTATTCGTGGTCCAGTTGGTTCCCACGCGAGCCCCCGGAGTGTCGCGCGTCCCAAACCCGCCAAAGCCTTCGGTCCAGTGCGAGTCGTCAAAGTCCGCCTGGGACCATTTCTCCCCGGGGGCCTGCAACGTGTATCGCCATTGATCGACGATCTCCTGAGCGGAAACGCCCGCAGACATCAACATCAGGAGACAGGCGGCGCAAGTCAAAGATGGCAGCATCAAAGCAGGGAGTTTTCGTGTGTGGTTCATGGGGGGGCACCTTGTTGAATGAGATTTCGTCGGACTCCGTCAGGCGATTGCCAGTCGCCATGCGTCTGCAGCGCTAGTTCGTCGATCCGGGCGTTGTCGTCTCGACACGTAAATCCGTCACCTGGCCCTGCAACGGATTGGGCGGTTCGTAATCACCGGCCGCGGTCAGGTCATCCCGGCCAATGCTCTGGGCGTCCTTCGGCTGGACGGGAATCAGACCGGGGGATGGGCCTCGAGCCAACTCGCGACCGTCGACGCGGAGGAGCATGTGCTGTTCGTTCAGCTCCGCCTGGAAGCGAAACGCGGCAGGCACGGAATCCTCGCTGATGATTCGAGTGACTTGGCCGTCGACCCGCACATCCAAGGCTAGTTTATCGTCTCGCAGATGAATGGCATAGCCCTGCTCCCGCCCGCCTTGGGCGACAATCACGCCGTTGGCCGACTGGCGTGCCACGGTGCCCGTGACGGTTATCGTCCGCTGGGCGATCACCGGCGACGTGGCGGCTTGGGCCTTCATGCCCGTGTCTCCGACCGCCGGGCCGTCGTAGATCACGTGGACACGTCGCGCCCACTGCTCCCACTCGGACGCCATGGCTTGTACGCGATCAGGATGCTCCTCTGCCAGGTCGTTGGTTTCGCAGCGGTCCTCGGCCAGGTTGTATAACTCCCACTGGATTTCGTGCGGCATACGTTTGGACCAAACGAGTTTCCAGTCGCCTTGGCGATACGCGCGGGCGCCTTGGTGATCGAAACCGAGGTCGCGTTCGGGCAAGCGATCGCCGCGCATCGCAGGCAGCAGGCTGGTGCCTTCCAGCGGCGGGATGGTATGGCCGCCGAAGGCAACGGGATAACGGGCGCGTGCAGCCTGGATCAGGGTCGGCATCAGGTCCATGACATGCGCCGGCTGGCGAATCCAGCGATCCGGCGTGCCGATCCCCTGCGGCCAGTGCGCGATGAACGGAGTGCTGATGCCGCCTTCGTGCGTAAAGTGCTTGTAGAGCCGAAAGGGGGTGTTTCCCAGATTCGCCCAGGCACTGCCGTAGGACGGATACGTTCCGGGACCGCCGATACGCCGGATGTCGTCGCCGGTGTGCAACGTCGTCGTGCCGCGCCGGGACTCGCCGTCAAATCCGAACGGCCCCCATTCGTAACACGCGCCGTTGTCGCTGAGGAACAGGATCAGCGTGTTGTCCAGGTCGCCCGCGGCCTGCAAATGCTGGACGATGTGCCCGACGCCTTGATCCAGCGTCTCGACCATCGCCGCGTACACGGCCATCCGGCGGGCCAGATCGCGCTGACGATCTTCGTCGAGCGAATCCCAAGCTGGATTGGGTTGTCCCGGAAAGCCGTTGGCGATGTCGTCGCGGTCCATCGGCACCAGTGATCGCGGAGTCCGCTTCCAATGCTGGCCGTCGATCAGTCCGATCTGCTTCATGCGCTCAAACCGCTCGTCGCGCAGCACATCCCAGCCGCGGAGATAGGTCGCCTCGTACTTGTCCGCCCGCTCGGCCGGCGCCTGGATCGGGAAATGCGGCGACGAATGGCCCAGGAACAGGAACCACGGTTTATCACGGGCTTGCCCCTGGCGAATGAACTCGACGGCGTACTGGTTGAACACATCGGTTGCGTAGAACTCGCTCGCCGGCGGTGCGATCTCCTTGCCGCGTCCCTCGGGCAGTCGGATATAGTAATCGGCGTCATACTGATCGTGCGAATGGTCGCGCGTGTAGCCGTAGAATTCATCGAAGCCGCGTCGGATCGGCCCGGTCTCCTCGTGCATGTGCCACTTGCCCACGTAGTAGCAACCGTACCCCGCGGGCTTCAGCACTTCGGCCAGCGTCACGCACCGCTCGGTCAATCGCCCGAGATACCCCGGCCCGCGATTCGGACTCGGCCTTGCGGTCGTAAAGTCCCCGATGCCCGCCTGCGACGGATACAGTCCGGTCATCAGCGACGCGCGGCTGGGACAGCACCGCGCGGAGTTGTACAGTTGCGTGAACCGCACGCCGCGGCGGGCCAGGGCGTCGATGTTCGGCGTACGGATCTCTCCGCCGTAGCAGCCCAGATCCGAGTACCCCAGATCATCGGCAAGAATGACCAGTATATTCGGTTGGGATTCCTGGGCAACGTCGCCGCCCAGGGCAACGGTTGAGGTCGCGAGGAATAACAGGGAAGCGAGGAATTTCATCGTCAGGCGTAGCCGAATTCCCAGCCCGGCCGCGGGTCGCGTTTCAACAGGGCGTTGGCTCGGTCGCTGTTGGTGAATCTGCCGGTGCGGAAGTCGTAGGTCAGCTTCTCGCGGACCAGCAAGGCCACGTTGCCGACCAGCATGATTTCGGTGAGTCGCGCGGAGTAGTCGAAGTCGGCCGAGGAGCGGCCGCCGGTGCGGATGGCGTTGAGGAAATCGCCCTCGTGGCCTCCCTTGACGCGCGGCAGGACGGGCTGAGGCTTGCCCACTTGCTGCATGAAACTCTCCGGAAACAGCCGCGTGTCGTTCATCCACCAACCGGAGACGGCCGTGCCCTTGGTGCCGAAATAGGCGCTGGGATGCTTGGCGACCGCAGCCACCCGCTCGGCATCGACGGTCGGCGGCATCGGATGGTCGTTGTACGTCCCCGAACTCCATCGCATGATGCACGGGACCATGTCGCCGCGTTGGGGAAACTTCCAGGAGACGCGGACGCCGTGCGGCCAGTTCGTCTCGTTCGGATCCTCGCCCTCGCATTCCACCTCGCACGTGTCGGCCTCGTACAGTTTCAGCGCCCAGACCGCGCCGTCGGCGTTGTGGCAGAACCAGTCGCCCAACAAGCCCGTGCCGTAGTCCAGCCACCCGCGCCAGGTGCCCGGATGGATGCCGCTGCGGAACTCCCGCGCCTTGACCGGGCCTTGCCACAAGTCCCAATCGAGGCTGGGCGGCACGGGAATCGGCTGGCCTGCCGTGCGCGAGCCGTAGTCCATCTGATTGAAAGGCGGACGAATATGGGCCTCGGTCACATCGCCGAGGCTGCCCTGCCAGATCCACTCGCACAACAGTCGTACGTGCTCGCCGGAGTGGCCTTGGTGGCCCATCTGCGTGGCCACCTGCTTGGCTTGGGCCAGCTCTCGCAGTTTGCGGGCCTCGTAAATGTCGTGGCACAGCGGCTTCTCGCAGTAGACGGCCAGCCCGGCTTCGAGGGCGCGGACGGTGGCGGGGAAGTGGTGGTGATCGGGCGTGGCCACCCACACGGCGTCCAACTGTTTCTGCTCGTCGAACAGCCGGCGATAGTCGCTGTAGATCTTCGCCTCGGCGAACTTGTCCTTGATCTTCTTCATCGAGCCGCCGGCGTGGTTCGTATCCACGTCGGCCGCTGCCACGATCTGCTCGTCGAAGGCCACACTCACGCCCTTGCCGCCCATGCCGCCGATGCCGATCAGGGCAAAGCGGATCTTCTCGTTGGCCGCATAGGTGCGGGCCATGGATGCGGGACCGATCAGGAAAGAGGCTGACGCCACGGCGCCGGCTTGGAGAACTTGTCGTCGGTTGATGGAATTGCGCATGGTATTAGGCGGGCCTCCTGCAGCCCGAGACACTGGAGGATTGCGGCGCTCGCGGTTCTTCGTGCGACCGCCGCACAAACCGGAGCATGGCCAAGGGCCATTCTACCACGAGCGAAGACGCCCGAAAGCGGTTTATGCCAGAATCTTCTCGGCCGAAGCCCGTTGGCCGCTGGGCAAAGTCACCAGGATGGCCGCAGGCTTCTGAATGAGATCAGACCTGGCCCGTTGAATTCGTTGAATTGCCCCAATGATCTGGCATGAGCGGGGATGACGGCGTAGAATATCACCGATGCTCGAACGTGTGAATCACGTTCGCGAGATAACCAAGAGGCCCGGACTCATGACCTTGGCAGTTGCCTATCCCCACATCGAAAAACCGCCGGGCGAGCCAGCTCGGCTGAAGCGACTCCGCCGCGTCCGCGTCGCCCAGATCGTTATGGACTACTTGGCTCACGGCTGGTCTCCCGACGAGATGTGCCGCCAGCACGCGCACCTTCGCCTCGCGGAGGCTCACGCCGCGATGGCCTACTTCTATGACAACGAGGCGGAGATCGAGCGGGACATCCAGAACGAACTTCAACAACTGGATGACCTCCAGATGGCCGGCCCGCGGTCCCCGTTGTTCCACAGACTGCGAGCCAAGGGAGTGCGGTGAATGGGCGTCGCGTTGTACTTGGACGTCCATGTTCCCGGTGCGATTGCGGAACAGCTCCGACGGCGGCAGGTGGACGTCCTGACGGCGATCGCAGACGGCTGGCAGCAGCGGAGCGACGAAGATTTGCTGCAACACGCCTTCGAAATGCGGCGCGTGTTGTTCACGCAGGACATTCGTTTTCGGGCCCTGGCGGAGGAGTGGCAACGGAACGGTCGGCCGTTCGCCGGCTTGCTGTTCGGCCATCAGCTTCGTGGCACCATCGGCCAGTACGTCGAGGACCTGGAGCTGGTCGTAAAAGCGTCGGAGGCTGATGAATGGATGAATCGAATCGAGTACTTGCCGTTCTGAAATACCAGGGGCAAGACGATCCTGCCACCGGCCAGCCGGTGGCATCTTATCTTCGATCGTCGGCGTCGGTCGTCCGTGCTCGGCGGAAGAGCCAGACGTTACGAAACGACGCGAGCGGCGGAGCCTGTCTCCGACGTCAATGCCTTGCAGCTACAGCCGGTCCAGCGTATCAATCCAGCGGACCAGTTCCGCTCGCTCGGCATCGTTCAGCGGGCGCGGATCGCCGGACTGCTTGCGGAGGATGACGGGATACTTCATCACCTGCAGTCGCGACACCTGCTCCTGGACTCGCTGGGCGGCGTCGGATCCTTCGGCCACGCTGATGAACAGGGCCAGACGCTCGATCGGGTCGTTGGCGGGCACTTGCAGCCGTCCCGGCAAGGCGGTGTCGGTGACGGCCAGGCCGCGGATCAGACCGCGGTGTGAAAAGGCGGTCAGGGCGGCCATCGCGCCGCCCGCTTGGTGTCCACAGGCGATGATCCGCGTGCGATCGACTCGGTACCTCGAAATTACCTCGTCCATGGTCTTGCGGACAAAGTCGACCTCCGTGGGCAGCCAGCGGCTGGGATCAGCCGCCTGGGGAGCCAGTAGGATCAGGTCGTTAGCGCGGCAATGGTCTTTCCACGCGCTTAGCAACTTGCCGCGGTCGAAGCCGCCGGGCTCGTGCAGCCACAGCACGATGCCGTAGGCGACCTCCGGGTGATAGTCATCCGGCACGTACGCCAAGCACTCGTTCGTCTCTTCCGGCAGCTTGAGATTCACTTCGCCAACCGGTGGCTGCTCGCCCGCCGCCGCCTCGACAGGCTTGCGAGCGGCGGGCAGTTTTTCCGGGATCGCGGTCGGCAAGCGGGCTAGTTCCAGCTCGAATTCCTGCGTGGCGGATCCGCGCTCGAATACCAGTTTGACCTGCTGCTTGGGCTCGTAATTGCCGAGGATGTCCCAGACCGAGGCCACGTCGGTCACCGGTTTGTCTGCCAGACGCACCAAACGGTCTTGGGCGGCGATGCCGGCATTCGCCGCGGGACTGCCGGGATACACGTAACGCACGGTCACGCCCGGTTTGTCGGTGGGGCTGCGATCGGGCAGCAGGCCGAGGAACGGGTTCTCGTAAGGCTCCAGCTTGGCGGCCAATTCGACGCTCAATTCCACGCGCTGGTCGCCGCGCGTGACGGCCAGCTTCACGCGATCGCCGGCGTAACGCGGTCCCAGGGCGTGGCGCAGTTGCGACTGGCGGACGATCTTGGTCCCGTCCACTTCGACGATCACGTCCCCGGCTTGCAGCCCGGCTAGGCGCGCTGGCGACTTGGGCTGACAGGCGACGATTTCCGGCGGATCGGAGTAGATGTCGTTGCCCTTGAGGGTGATGCCCAACAGGGCGGGGTGTAATTCGTCGCCCCGTTTCAGCGTGTCCAAGTGTGGCAGCACTTCGGCCAGCGGCACGGCAAAGCCGATGCCCGAATCGTACCATTCGGCGCCGGCTACTTCGTCCTGCTGCTGCGGCGACAACGGCACCAGCACGCCCAGGACGCGGCCGCGTATATCGACCAACGGGCCGCCGTAATTGCCGGGCGAGATCTTGGCGTCCGTCTGAATCGCTTTGCCCCAGATGCGGCTGGTGGCGCTCAGGATGCCCACCGAGACGTTCGGCTCGTCCTGCTCGAAGGTGCGGCCCACCGCAATCGTCCATTGGCCGACCGCCATCTGGTCGCGCGGCACGGCCGCGGGAACCACCAGCGGCTCGTCGGTCGCGACCTTCAGCAGCACCAGCATGCGGCTGCGATCGCGGGCGATGATCTCGGCCGAAGCCCGTTTGCCGCTGGGCAACGTCACCAGGATGGCCGCCGGCTTTTGAATGAAATTGAAGGCGCTGGAAATCACGTAGCCGTCGGCCGAGACGGCCAAGCCGGTGGTCGCTCCGGTGCCGACGAGCATCCGGTCGACGCGTTCCAGTCCGCCGATCGTCTCGATCCGTAACACCGACGGCGCGATGCGCGCGACGGCCGCCTTGACCGCCTGCTCTTCGAGCGCGGCCAGGTCGTCCTGCGCGGCGGCGAGCGACGGCAGCGCGAGGAGTGTTGCCAGCAGGATGGTTGAGGGCAGAGAGAGCAAACGAATGCGAGTTCGTGGGCGATTTGTCATGGGCTGCTGGGGCTGGAGCATGGGGGTCTTGTTGGACGGCCTCTCATTCGTTCGTCGTCAGCGCGATTTCGACCAACTGCCGGCCGCGTTGGACGGTCACGCGAACCGGATCGATGTGGTCGATCAGCGACAGGGTTTCGACGACGCTTTCCCGCGAGGCCACCACACCGTTGTTGATGAACAGGATCAAATCGTCCGGCTGAAACCCGGCCCGGGCGGCCGGCGAATCGGCCACGACGGCGTCGATAAACGGCGGCGTCCTGGCCAGCACCCGAGGAATCAGCCGCAGGCCCGCGCGTTGTAATGTCCACGGTTCGGCCGGTCGCTTGACCGACTCGTCGACCCGCCGCGGCAGGGTCTTGCCCGCCAGGATGTCGTCGACCGGCGTGACCAACTCGGCCGCGGGAATTGCATAGTTCAGCCAGGTGTTGTTCAACGCGTTGCGCAGCTCTTTTCCCAGGATTCCGGCCAGCTGGCCTTGACGATCGGTCAACACGCCCCCGGCCGAGCCGGGATTGTTCGTCATCGCATCGACCACATAGATGGGTCCGTCGTAGGGCGTCTCAAAGGCCCCACGGCGAGCCTCCAACCGGGTCTTGGCCGACACCCAGCCCTGCAACACGCTGGCATCCTCGTCTCCAATCGCGACGCCGAACAGATTGCTGAAGGCCAAGACCCGATCGCCGACGGCCAGTTCAGCCGCATCGCTCAGGCGGAAATAGGGCAAGTCGTCGGCGGCGATCTTCAACACGGCGATCTCGCGGCGGGGGTCCGCGCCGAGCAACTGGCCCGGGAACCGGCGGCCGTCATCTAATGTGACCGTAACGTAGTCGGTGTCCAACACGTAACTCCACGCCGTCAGCACGTGACCGCTCGGGGAAATCAAGAAGCCGCTTTGATAGGCTTCCAGCCCCCGCAGGCCGCCGGCGCCGTAGATCTTGACCACCTTGGGCTGGACCGAGGTGACGACGTCGACAAAGGTCGCTTGGGCGGCAAAACCCGTGGCGGGCAGGAGGGCGGGCAGGAAGGCGAGCAGGAGCGTGGCGCACGCCACGAACGCGGTCGTCGAACGCGGGTTGCGGAGTCGTCGAGATCGCACGGTGTTCATGAACGGCATGGTTTTCATCGCATCTCTGCAGCCATTTCGACGGATTCCCATTGGATTCGAGCATACACCGTATCGCCGTAGCGGACCAGGAACCCATGGGGCACTTGGCGGCCATCCACGGCGCGGAAATCCTCGAAGGTCACTTCGCACGGATCGACCTGAGCGTCCGGGAACAGCTCCATGCCGATCAGGCGTCCCGTCGGGGGATCGAACAGGAATCGAGCTTCGACCACGTTGTGCGTTGCGACCAGCACGTCGGCCAGTCCGGGCCGGTCCGGTACGGGAGCGGTGCCCAAATAGTACACGTCGCCGAACTGCTTGGGACCTAACCGCAGCAGACGCTGCCACAGGTGCAAGGCCACCAGCAAGCCGCCGCTGCCGTCCGGGGCCAACTGGCTGTCCAAGTCGCGGGCCAGATCGACGGTCGCGGGCCTGGTGCCGAAACGTCCGCTGGCCTTCGCGCCGTCCAGTTCGATTTCGATCTTGTTGCCTGCTGCATCGGCGCCGGCCAACTTCCAAGCTCCACGGAGCCCCGAGAAATCACCGTGGGCCAACAGCGCGTTCCAGACGCGGTCACGGTTTCGCTCGTTGAAGTGATAGTTGGCATAGCCCGGCCGTTTGGCGATCCACGGTTCGACATGTTTTGGCGGCGCCTGCTGACCGTGCGCGCGATCCTGGGGCATGATCCGCGGCGGCTTGGGTTGAATCTTTGGCGCGATCTTGCCCGGCTTCCTCTCCGCTTTCTCCGGCGGTTGAGCGCCGTCCGGCGGCGGCTCTTCCTGGGGGGACGGCTTGGGCATGGGCGGCTCTTCGACCGGCAACGCTCCTTCGGCCTTGCGCAGCAACTCGTCGTCCGTATGCACGCCCATCAGCCGCACATTCACGTCGCGGCGCTCGCCTTGGCGGCGATAACTGAGCGGCACGCGCCAGCCTTTGGGGAAGATGCCCAGGGCGTTCTTGAACCCGTTGACGGTCGTGATCGGGCGGCCGGCAAAGGACAGCAACTCGTCACCATAGCGCAGTCCACGGCGATAGGCATCAGACGTCGGCAGGATGTCCGTGACGATAATTCGGCCGTCCTCGTCACGAGCAACGGTCGCGCCCAGCGTGGCGTGATCGACGATCCGGCCGCTGTGCAGATAGCCGAGGAAGTGCTTGATTTGGTTGATCGAGATGGCATACCCGACGCCCACGTTGACGCGTCCGCGTTTCTCGAACGAACCGCGGCCGTTGATCCCGATCAGTCGGCCGGCGGCATCGAACAGCGGTCCGCCGGAATTGCCGGGGTTGATCGAAGCGTCGGTCTGGATGCAGTCGGCATATTCCAGCAGGGTGCCCGCGGGGTACTGATAGCGGTTGACGCCCGAGACCAGGCCGTACGTCACGGTCGGCTGAAAGTCGGTCGCCAGTAGGAACGGATTGCCGACGGCAAAGCACCAATCGCCCACCCGCACCTGGTCGCTGTCGCCCATTTCCGCGCAGGGAAAATCTTCGCGACCCAGCAGCTTGATCAGCGCCACGTCGCCCGTCGGGTCCAAGCCGACGATGACGGCGTCGTACAGATTTCCGTCAGCCATGCCACATTGCATGTAATCGCCGGCCGGCTTGGTGACGTGAAAGTTGGACAGGGCGTAACCGTCGGGCGTGATCACGACGCCCGAGCCGCCGCCCTGGCCGTCGTTGGCAAACACGGCGACAGCCGCTGGGATCGCCCGCGCCACGGCGGCGATCCGCTGCTGTTCAGCCTGCAACACCGCGTCGGGGACCGGAGCCGCCGCCGCGGCGGGAATCGAGACCGCGGCGAATAGAAGGAACGCGATGCCGGCGCAGAAACGCAGCACCGAAGCGTGGACGCTTTGAAGTGCGGCGACCTGGCGCCGCTTTGGCGCTGCGCTTATCGGCGCTGACGGCAAGCGAGGGGAACCGCCCCAAGCCGGTACCACGAACCTTTGGTCGCCGCCGTCGCGCCGCGTCGGGAATCGAAAGCGGCGACAAGTCGCCGCTCGCCAAAACATCACCCTCATTTTGTGACCCTCGCGTCGCACAGGTTGAGCCAGTCGGCGATGTCAAGTTGTGCGCCAAAGTCAACCAGGATTCGCAACCGCCGGACCCCGGTGATGTCGATTGCCAGCGGCAACGGCTCGTCGCTGCCGGTGATCGTCTCGTTGAACAACTCGCGGTCGTCGCCGCTGATCACCAGCCGTACATCTCCGGCCGGCCGGACGCGGTCGTCGATACCGACCAACGCCTGAAATTGACGAAACTCGCCGGTCAGCCGGTAGACCAATTCGGTGCGGCTGTGGACACGCAAGCCGCGATCATGGGCCTGGCCGGCCAACAGCAGCGGTTGCCCCCCCGGCGACGAGGGGCCGCGCGGTTCAAATCGCCGAGTCAGCAGATCGCCGGGCAAGCGGGTGTCGATAAAGGGACGCCACTGGGTGGACTCGGGCTCCAAGTCGTCGAGCCACGAGCTGTTACCGCTGGAAAAATCAATCCGCGCCAATTCGGCCAGGGGCAGCGACACCGGCACTCCGGCGACGGAGACCAGTTCCAAGCGGCCGTCGGCGGCGCGCAGCGACCGAACGCTCCACTGCGTCCCGGAGCCTTCGGTGACCAGCGCCGAACGCGGGGCCAGTTCGCCCGCAGCCGGATGATAGTACACCAGCCCCTCCAGCTTGCCGCGCTTGGCCTGGATGATCTCGCCGTCGGACTCAAACTGCACGGCTTCGTCCGTCACATCGCGGATGGCGCCGGTCAGTTGGTCGAGGCGGTCACCGCGCCGGACGACCAGCGAGTCGCCGCTGGCTTGGCCCGCAGCAAGTTGCCGCCATCGGTCGCCCATCTGCGGGGCGGATGCATAGTCGCGGAACCGCACCGCGTGGATCACCGCCGTGCGAATTGCCAACGGCCGACCGCTGGTGGTATGGACGGTCGCCAGCCCCGCCGTCGTCGTATAGCTGTTGCCTCGAATCAGCGAACCGTCGATCAGTTCGATCCAGACCGTCACCGGCCGATCCGCCGGTTGGGCGGCGTCGGTGGCCGACATTTCCCACAGACCGGCGACGTCGAAACGCTGCGTCCCGCCCGCGGTTTGAAGGACCACGGCTTCGGGGGAGAATTCGACGAGATCGCCGCGGATTGACGGTCCGGACAACGGACGGACTTCGACCGGGACGGCGCTCAGGACGATCAGACTGGTCAAGAACAAGGTATGCATGGTATCGATCAACTCCCGCCTTCGCGAGCCATCTTGCGAAAATACTCTTCGATCACGTCACGATAGTGCGACGGCAACCCTTTGCTGATCTGCTGCAGAGCCTCCTCGCGCTGCTTGGGCGGCAGATTGCCCCAGCCGGACTGGACGCCCGTGCGACGTTGGTCCACTTCGCCCGGCCCGGAACCGCCGCCGGGTTGGCTGTCCTGCATCGGCTGCGGAGCCTGCTGGCCGCCCTGACTGCTGGCCGAGGCTTGCTGCTGTTGAGCCTGCTTCTCCAGCTCCTCGATCATCTTGTCCAGCTTGGCGATGACATCGTCTTCCTGCGTGCGGACTCGTTTACCGGCTCGGCCCAATCCCAGCCGCCGCTCGACATCATCCATCAGCCGGGCGATCTCGTCCAGCGAATCCGTCTTCAGCGGCTTCAGATCCGCCTCCATCAACTCGGCGAGCACCTCGAATCGCCGGGGGATTTTGCCTTGGTTTTCCATCAGCTGGGACAGCGCCGTCAGGCAGGGTTCTTTGTGCAGCAGTCGATGGTGGCAGACCGCCCGAAAGAACAGCAGCGAGGCAGGATCGACGACCTCGGCGGGCTGCAATTCGTGGAGCTGTTCCAGCGCCTCGTCGTACATGGCATGCTGCGCCAGCCAGCGGCCCAGCAACAGCCGCAGGTTGTTCCGGACCAGCGGTGCTCGGGCGGCGTCTTGCAGGACGTCGAACGAGGGCGGCACCAGCGGCGGCGAACTGCCGCGGCACATCGCGACCAGTTCGCGCGTGGCCGGATCGGCCAAGGCGATGGTCTCCGCCAGACGATCGAGCAGGTCCGCGCCGACCGCGGGCAACGGATCCTCGGCCCAGAGGGCGTCGAGTTGGCTCTGGGTGGCGGTGTCGAGCTTCTGCGTGGCGAGCCACGGTTCGATGGCGGCCTTGACCTCGGCCGGCGCGGGCAGCTGCCAGGTGGCTCGCTTTTGGAGTTCGTCCTCGGATCGTAAGGGCGAGACGAGGGCCAGGAGGGCAAAGGCAACGCCGGTCAAGGTGAGCAAAACCCTTGTGTTCGTCGTGCCGCTTTCAGGCGGTCTGAAACCGGCGGATGGCTTGTAATACCGCCTGAAGACGGCACTGCGAGCAAGCGTTTTCGCGCTGGAAGACCGTCGATGGATCCCGTTCATGGCTCGTTCAAAACGGCGATACATCGCCGTACTCCAAGACTATTTGTTCTTGCCCAACACGATGTCACGGGTCAGGCGGTAGATCGTCTCCTGACGTTCGGCCAGCTTTGTCAGGGCCTCGCGCAGGTCCCTGTCGGTCGCTTGCCCGACCGGATCCTCGATGTCGTCCAGCAGGCGGGCGTAACGTTGCGTCCGCATGTTGACGCGCATCTGCAAGGCCCGGATCATCTTCAGTTCTCCAATGGCATCGACCAGCGGCATATCCTGCCCTTGGCCGGGCTGGGCTTGCTGTTGCTGCTGCTGTTGTTTTTCCAGGTCCTTTTGGGCTTTCTGCAACGCTTCGATCATCTCCTGCAGGGCGGCGATAATGTCCTGCTCGATGCCCTGCGTGATCTCCTCGACTTTGGCCGCGTCCAGCCGATCTGCGACCTGCTGCATATCCTCGCGCATCTGGGTGACCGTTTCGGGAAAAGCGACGGACGAACCTTCTTCCAGCAACAGATTCAGCGCTTTGTCCGCTTCGACCACCAGCTTGCGCTGGTCGATCGCCAGTTTGCCGGCGGGGATCGGGACCTTGAGATCACGTTCCGCTTCGGAGATATTTCCCAGCCGCACCGTGTCTTCGTAGATGCGCACCTGGATTTCCAGCATCTTGCGAAAGCGGCTTTCAAGCAGCGCCAACACACGCTCGACTTCCTCCTCGCGCATCTGCCGCAAGATTCGCTCCAATTCGGCCTTGGCTCTTTCCAGTTCCTCCTTGGCCTTCTCTTGTTCCGCGACGGCTTCTTGGCGTTGGGCCTCTTCCAGTTTCTTCTGTGCCTCGCGCATCCGTTGGCGAGCGGCTTCCAGACGCTTTCTTGCCGGGTTGTCCTCGTCCTGCGGCGGCGAGCCGTCTTGCTCTTGCTGGTCTTGCGGCTGAGCTTCTCCCTGATCTTGCTGGCCTTGACCCTCACTCGGCGGATCTTTGCTCGGGCCCGACTTCCCCTGGCTGTCGCCTTGGCTGGGATCTTTCTTTTGTCCCAGCTCTTTCCCGGCGCCCGGTTCCTGTTTTTGTCCCTGTGGCGGGCCCTGGCCGTCCAGCTTTCCTTTCGGCGGCGATTCCGCCGAGTCCTTGCCTTTGGCCTGGCCGTCGTCTTGGGATTGACCGTCGTCTTGGGGCGGCGCGTCTTGGGGCGGCTCGTCCGGCTTGGGTTGTGCTTGATCTTGTTCCCGGCCCGGCTGCTGGCCTTGGCCCTGCGTCTGACCTTCCGCGCCGGATTGCTCCTGTTGCTGCGAGCCGCCTTCTTCGTTGTCGCGGATCTGCTTGGCCAATTCGTCGGTGCGCTCGGCGATCTTGTCTTGGTCCTTGGCCATCTCGTCCAGCTCGCCACCGCCTTCGGTGCGGCCCTGGACGCTCTTCTGCAGCCGCAGGATGCGTTCGACTTCTTTGATGTACTCGCGGATCCGATCCTGCTCGCGCTTCAGGCGGTCGGAGCGGTTCTCGCTCAACAGCAATTCGAGCAACGTCTTCATGTCCTGATGCGTCTCGCGCTGTAATCCCAGCAAGCCCTCGCGTTCCGCCCTGTTCTTGGCGTCAAACTGCTCCAGGGACTTGACGCATCGATCCAACTTGACGCCCGTCAGATTCTCTTTCGACAGTTCCAGCGCCTTCATCAGCAGCGCCGCGCGGCGCGGATCGGTGACCGCCTCGATGCGTGCCATGTCCTCCAACAGCTTTTCCAGCTTGGTGTACTTGTCGGCGATCGCGCCTTGGTGAATCGCCAGCTGTCGAGCCGCCGGCGCAGCCGCTTGCTGGGCATCGGCCCCGGCGGGCGCCTCCCCGGCGGGCGTCCCCTCGGCGGACCAGGCGGACGCCGTCCAAGCCAGGCAGACGCAGGCGATCGCAGTAAGCCGCCGTCGATTTGTCTTCATGCTCATCGGATTCGCCTTCCGGGGATCTATTCCAAATCCCGAAGCAGATTCCTCTGCATCTGGTTATGCGTCTTCTGCGTCTCGCCCAAAACCCGCTCCTGCTCGCCAATTAACTGGCGGACGATATCGAGAAGCTCGTTAAAGGTCTCCAAGTCCAGCATCTGCTGCAAGATCCCATCCAATTCGGCCAGGATGTCGTTCGCCTGGCGGATCGCCGCCGCAGCTTCGGACTGTCCCCTACCCGAATCGTAACGTTTCGTATTCAAATCGTCCAACAACAGCTTTTCCAGAACCTGCTCGCGACGCTCCAGCTCGGGAAACATCGTCTCGCCGATCGCCTGCAGGGGATCGGCGATCAATTCCTTGAGACGCGTTTTGCGATCTTCGGTATCCACCCGATTGTTGGTCAATTCCTCGCGGATGTCGTGGAACCCGGCGGCGACTCCTAGCAGCTCTTGCGCCGATTTGCGAGTTTGCTGCAGGGCCTGCTGGACGCGAAGCACCCGTAGCGACTGGGCTCGTTCGGCAGCCTTCTGCTCGTCGACGGGTTTGTCG
>Ga0351845_1065_pt1 | contig 41483 bp, 33 predicted proteins | sample TotcelHFGM3001M3_FD_206879 | JGI IMG/M metagenome (GOLD analysis project Ga0351845, IMG submission 206879) | Enriched cells from coal bed in the Powder River Basin, Montana, United States - Total cells FGM rep1 HSBNCT.FGM.300.1.M3 ...
CCATCAGACTCAGGATGCGGTTGACCGTATCGTCGTGGTAGAGGACATCGCCCTGAGCGGCCTGACGCACCAGTTCCTCGTAGATCGGCCGGAGGATGTCGGCGAGTTCTTCGACCAGCTTCCACTGGGTGCCCGGCGGCAAGGGAATGCCGACGCTGGCGTGCAACTCGCTCAGGCGGTTGAAGGGCAAGCCGCGTCCGTACTTCAACAGGGCGATGAGGATGCCCACGCTGGGATCGTATTTTTCACGGCCCGCGTCTTCGGGAAGCGGTGCGGTAAAGAGCTTGCCGCACAGGTGGCAGCGCAGCTGCTGACGTTCGTAGATCTTGGCCTGCACCGGCATCTGCGCCGCAAAGCGGATCACCGTCGCGGGGCGGACCCAGGCGTAAACCGGGCTCTGAGCGCAGTGGGGACAGTCGTCCCCCGCTTGCAGCGACGGATGAGGCACCACAATCCGCTCGGCACCGGGGAAATCGTTGACGCCGTGACGCCCGTGGCCCTTGCGGCGTTTTGGCGGCGCGTTCGACGATCCGGCTTCCGCAGTTCCAGCCGGAGCCGCTTGGGCATCACCCGGCCCACCTTCCTCCGGCCCGCCTTCGCCCGAGCCGCCCGAGCCGCCCGGAGCCGAATCTCCGGTCGGCGCAACGCTCCCGACAACGGTCGCCGTCGTTTCGGTCCGGCCGCCAAAGATGAATTTCTTCAGGCGGGCGATGGAGATCCTCTTGAGTTGCAGCAACTGGACCACATACAGGTACGACGCGAACAAGCCACGGATGATCTGGCGGTCCGGCTCGGGAAGATTGCTGGCCTCCAGCCGTCGCACGATCTCGTCGGCAGCTTGCCGGTCCAATTCGAGGATTTCAGGATCGTTCTGTTTCTGTTTCATGGCTGCGACAACAGCTCCCGAAAACGCCGCTGCAAGGGATAGCCCAGCACCTCCTTGAGCGAACGGTTCGGACGGTGCGTCTGATCGTTCTTGCCGCGGCCCGTCGTCCGTCCCAGCACGATCCAGTTGGCCGCCCGATAACACGTGCCCGGGAAACGCTCCAAATCGACGAACGTCTCCAGGAAGTACAGCACAGAGCAACACGTGCAACTGGTGAGCGGCCAACTTCCGGGCTACCTCGCCAGCCCGGACACTGGTCGGCCACCAATGGAACCGCCCGCTGGAAAGCCGTTTGTGGCAGAGCCAAAAACCCTGCCCGTCATACACCAGCGCCTTCAGCGCCGTGGCCCGCCGGTTGCGGAATACGAACACGCAGCCGCTGAACGGGTCCTCCTGCAGCCGCTGTTTGCAGAGTTGGGCCAATCCGTCCATGCCACAGCGGAAATCCACCGGCTCGACCGCCACCAAGATCCGCATCTGAGGAGTGATCTGGATCATCGTCGCCCCTCCCAGAAGCTGCGGCTCAGGGCCACCAGGTCCGCCGCCGCGACGCCCTGGATCTGAACCCGCATCTTCGCCCCGGAAGCATCCTCCCATTCCACCAGACACGGGCCGCCAGCAGGACCCGAGCCCGCGGCCAGCTCCAGAAACGTGGCCGCAGGCGGCCTTTCCGAGCGGCAGGCTGAGGCGGTCGTTTCCCGCTCCAACCGCTTCTTGAGCGAGTAATAGCCAAGACGCAGGACCTTGGCGATCCGGGCCGTCCCGTAGCGACCGGCCAAGGCGACCGCCTCGGCCCACAGCGACTCCGGGATGGGACTGGGGATTTGACGTCCTTTCCGCCACTGCTCGAACCGCCGCCGGACGGTCTCGATCTCGGCAGGAAAGTCCGCTGTCTGTTTCGCGTCCATCGGCTGTCCTCCAAAAAGCTACCCATCGGACAGCCAACGATACCCGGCCCCCCAAAAAAACTCTTGCACACTTGCAGAAAGGACACTTAATTTCGTCGCGCGCGGGTTTTCGGCCCCGGCCAACCATCGCCGGGATGGCCTGGTTTGGAGTGACGATGCGCACGTTTTGTCGATTCCGGCAATGCGATAGCGGACAGACGTGACCGAAGCGAACGATCATGGGAACCGAAGGATCTGGTCAACGGAGATCGCGCCGCCACGGCGGAGCTTGCCTCCGTCGAGCGATGTTCAGCACCAGAAACGCGTCCCCCGAGAGCGTAGCCCCGCCACCACGCTGCTTGCCAGCGTGGAGCGGTGTTCAAGCGACATCGCCGCCGCTGCCAATCTGCACGTCGAGTGCCGCTGCCGACCGAGTGCCGTAAGAACATCGCCCCACCCGGACAAGCCGGGATGGTGGCGGGGGCCGGGAGAAGGACACGCCGTCTGGTTCTGAACACGGCTCCACGGTGGCAAGCACCGTGGTGGCCGGCGGGGCCGGGCAGATCGGTCAGACGAACGACCATGTTCAATCGGCGGCGACAGGACGACTCTCCAGACCGCGGGACGCAATCGCCGCTCGATTGCAACACATTGTTCGTCTGCGGTCAGGCTGCGGGTGGGCGACCATCGCCCGGCCATCGACGATCATCTTACCGCACCGCCGGTTCGGCGGCAATCTTTTTTTCCTCGTCCGCCTGCCGGATTCGGGCCGAACCACGGGCCGATCGGCAAAACGAGCCGCTTTCGGCACAGGAGCCGCACGTTTTTTTATTCTTGCCACCCCGGGAATGCGATAGAGGGAAGAGCCCATCGGAGTCATGCACCGTAACCAACCGCACGGTCTTCCAACGGCATTCTTTTTGACATCCTCAACAGCGTGTCCAACTGCAGGTAAGTTTTGAACAGGAGGAAACGGAGGGAACGGAGCCGAAAGCATTCCTCTGTTGTCTCTGTTGCCTCCTGTTCAAAAGGACGCGGAGGATGCGATAGCCGAAAGAGCAGACCGAAGCCGACGATTCCGGGAACCGAACGGGCTTGCCAACGGAGCTTTTCAGCAGCCCGGGGGGGCAGACGAACGTTTGACATCACGCGGGACGGAGAGTTGATCATCCATTATAGCAGACGCCGCAAGCCGTCCTCGCGTGCATGTCATGGTTCGTCGAATCGTACCAGATTCGGCAGGAGTCAGCGATCACGGCGTAACCTTTTCCCAAGTCCCATCGTCATAAACCATCAGTGAATGGTGCTCTGTCTTGCCATCGACGGCACGCAGCGTTACCTCGTACCAAGGGTAGCCATACTCATCTACTTGGGAAATTGTCACGACAGGGATCTCGGAGATAATGCGTTCAATTGTGTCGGCAGTCCATCCTGCCATTTCCGCATGTCGAGCGATCTCGCTTTCGCGCTGTTTCAGGTCGGCGTCCGGAACTCGAAGTATTCGAATCCTGTCTCCAACATTTAACCCGGACGGTGGTTTTGTAAGCATACTGTCCTTGCCACTCGCGTTCCGACGGTTCTCGACGAACGTTTCGGATCAATCGGCGGCGACAGGTGGACCTGCCACAACGCCGGACGCAACCGCCGCTCGATTGCATCCGTTGTTCGGCCGTTCTTGGTCTGAATCGAGATGAAACGGTTCCTGGCACCTTTGTTTCCTGTTCCTCGATTTCCAGCAACACCACAAGGGCGGTTCCGAATCAGCGATGCGTTGCGTCCTCCTTGAAAGCGGTGCCTGACGCTCCGACGAGCATGTCGATTAGTTCGCCGACGGCGACTTTTATCGCTAGGTCTCCACCGGCACGTCTAATCGACAGTGAGAGTTCTCTTCCCGGCGGACTGTCACGGACGATCTTGGCCAGCGAGTCGAAATCATTCAAAGCGTTGCCATTGCAGTGAGTAACAACGTCCCCGATTCGCAGATCGCTTTTCTTCGCCGAGCCCAATAACGTGGCGACCTCGAGCCCGCCGCCGCCCCGAAAGCCAACCCCTAGAATCCCCCCTCTTCCAATGATGAGGTCGGGGCGTGATTCCCGAAGTCGCGCAATCCCCTGGGGCGTCAGCTGAGTACCATACAAATCGATCCTTCTCAGCGCCTTCATTGACGCGATCGATGGTACAGCCTCATCTGTGATGCTAGAATACCCTACGATCAACGATTTTAGATGTGGAAGGCTCGCGAGCCTCTTGACGTCCGCGTCCGAAATTCTGACCTGACGGAGGTACAGGGCGTCTAATTCAGTCAATTTCTTCACGTGGTCGAGCGAATGGCCAGTGAACTGTGGGCCATCGAGCACGAGGCCCCGTAACGTTCCGTCGGCATTCGTTTTGACCGTTGCCCCCATCTCCTGCAAGAGTTGCAGGGTATCCGTATATTCATCTGCTGCACGCGAGGATTGACTACCAATCGTGCATGCCAAGACAATCAGCAGGGCAAGGGCGACAGGAATCGGAAAGTGACTGGCCATCGGTGCTCCCCCATTTGACGCGCGACCAACAACAACTCGCCGAACTTAATGCGACTATCCGGCTGTACTCAGCCGGATAGATCGTGCGTTGAACTGGGCCGACTTCGCGGGAATACGGGGATTCGCCTATGCGGATTGAATTCCCGCCCAGCCTTCCCGTGACCAGTTTAGCAGCCCGGAATGGCTCAAAGCAAGGGCGCCACCCGGCAGAGAGGGCCGGAAGGAAGCCGTGAGGGGCCCGATGTAGCGGGGAAAGGAGCGGGTTTTTCCGCGGGCAAGCAGACCCTGAGCGGGGCGGGCGTTGGTAGTCGCCCGCGGGAGCAAGAGGCTCGGTCGTGCGGTGGTCTCGGTGCATCGGTTATCCGTCGGGCGGTTCGCGATACCAGTGCCGGCAGCCCCAGCGGATGGCGTGATTGAACAGGTCGTACCATGGGGGACAATCGGCACCGCTGAAAACCTTCCTCCAACTCACCCGCTCGCCCTGCAAAACACACGTCATCGGGGTCTGGCAGCGGGGACAGCGAGGCGTCGCGGGCGACTCTTCCGCGGGCCCTGTCACCGCCTCTGGTGATCGCCGACCCGTGTATCCTTTTCTAATCCATGTGTTCGTACAAGGCGTCGTGCTTCAGCAAGTCAAATTTACGCCAAAACTCGTTCGCAAGGTCCTTTGTCACCGATCTGGCTCAGGCTGTCGATCAGCGTGATGATTTCTGCTGGATTCAAGTGCTGTTCGGAAACCGAGACAAAAGCAAATCGTCCACCAAAGCGACCAGCCGCTGCCGCAGCTCGCGTTGGGCGTCGCGAAAGACGATGCAGGTTTCACTGTCTTTCCACCACTTGACGGCTTCTGGGTTGGCATCCCACTGGTACTCCTGAAGCGACAGATGTTGCACAACCTCCCACTGCGGTTCACAGGTCAAGCAGACCCAAGCAGGCACTTTTCTGCCGACCTTCAGCCGGTAACGCATCAGCATCGCCCGCCCTGCGGCAAGTTCGTCGTGAACTTGACGGCTGCAACTACGATGACCGAGGTCCCAGAGAATCCGAACGATCCGCGAACTGCCGCATTTCGGACACGTCGCGGGCAGTTGCGCAAATTGCCCCGGCTTACCGATCGTATACTCGTCCGACTCGAGCGACATTATGACGCTGAACTCCGATTGCCCGAACTCAGGAAGCAGGATGCCAACGGATCCCAGGCTGCAAATCAGTCGCCGAAACGACAGGCGTCACCGGGCCGCGCCGGATGACGCATCCATTTTTCCAGGACCGGATCGCGGCTCCGGTGCACGCCCTTGTTCTGTCGTCTGTCGGTGTTTGGGTTGGGACCGCCGAATCCGAATACCGAACAGCAATGCAAGGCCGCCGAACGTGAATCCCATTAAGGATCGACCACCAATGTAGCACCATCGACCTAACGAATCAGCAGAAAGCACCCCAAAAGACGATCCGGTGATGGTGGCGATCGCGTGAGTAGCGAATCCCGTGGCAAGCGAGTCGACCACCCAACCAACGATTAGCACAATGACGGCAATGAGCCAATGACTTCGCCACGCAAAGAGTTGGCCCATCAACACAGAGGCCGGAAACAACGTCAGAGACAGGTGAAAAGCGTGCTCTTTGAAGTTCTGAGAAACTGTTGAAGAACTGTAGCCCGTCTGCGGTGCAAGCTCCGAACCCAGGAATCGGATCCAGGTCAAGATAACTGCTGCAAGGGCAGTCCACGACAACAGGGCAAGGATCGAGATGGGAACGTTCGTCAGCGGCCTGTTACATTCGTCAAGTGTCCAGCGAAACGCACGAAACAACGGTAGAAGCAACAACACGCTGGACAGCACCGGCAGAATGGTTATCAACGGTCGCCCATACGCTTCATAAGTCAGCCCAGGTAGTTGAAATGCAGGCACGGTGTGTGTCCACCAGTCTTGCGTCGCAGCATGCCGCCGTAACCAAACGCCAAGAAATACGTTGTCAAACGGGACCAAGTTGACCACGATCGCCACGATCGGATACGCCCCGCCACCCAGGTTGCGAGAATGAGACCAAGTGATGAATCGACCCCCCAAAGAACGTTTCCGAGTGGCCAAAGAGTGGGTCGCTGCTGCCATATGGTCTGGGTGCACGCGATCGTGATGGCAGGGGTCAGCAAGAGCGCCAATGTGAATATGACGCGGCGCCAAAGTACGAGAGTGCTCATATGTGTAGCCAGATTCAGTTGGCGGGTCTTCAGACAGAACGACCAAGCTGACCGGGTGGCCGCCAATCAGCGTTCCATTCAATTCCGACCGGATCGGCCACTCCGGTCCAGCGACTGGTTACGTCAAAGTCGGTCGCTGACGGGATGGCGACCATTCGTTCGTGCGTTTGCGACCGAGATTGCCGGCGCAAAGGGCGTTTTGATGGTTGTCAAATCCGGCGCTCGAATCTCGATCCGGTTGGGGGGCTGGACTCGATTGTCCAAAATGTGCGCGCCGACCGGGAGCCCGAGCGAGCCCAAGGAAAACGTAGTCTCGGGGACAGCCGCATTCGGCTCGAATGCATCAAGCCGAAACTCCCATGAGTATCCCCCCTCGCCTTCAAGTACCGGGAGCATTTCGTAGCGGTAGTGACGTACATACCATAGACCGGTGTCGTTTTGTACCCAGTCCTTTTCGATGACGGCGCGCGGCACTTTGTCGTAGAGCAACTCGAAACGCACAACATGGTGATTTCTTGTCGGGTCGATCGTGAACCTGCGCCGCGGGAAAAACAGAACCGGTTGCTTCCCGTAGGTGACTCGCTCATCGCTTGCGTGCTGGATAACGTGCATTTCGTTTTCGCGCTCCACGCTCACAAGTCGATAACTGCCAGGAGTATCGACGTACGTCGCGGCTTCGCAGATGCAATGAGGGGCGATGCCATGCCGGTCCGTGCAGCCGTCGTCCTTCGTTTGTTTCCAAATCCACCCCCTCGCACCGCTTGGGAACTCGGGAGAGAAACCGCTGGTGAGGATGGCGTCGCCGGTGAGAATGAAGATCTCCGCGTTCCATTCCTTCCGCGGGGATTTCACGAACTTCATGTAGCTCTTCCGGCCCGAATATGCGAACGTAAAGGAACCGTCAACGCGGCGATGCGGCCGAACGACGCTTTCCGTTAGCCTAGTCCAAGTGTGCGTGAATCGCCCTCTGCCCTTAGCTGACGGCAGCGATTCGCGCGCAGCGTTGGTTGCCTTGAGGACCCGTGCCGTGATGGTCTCAAGATCCCGTTCTGGCTGCGCTCCCCACACTGCGGGCGGAAGCACAAGTGCAATCAGCAGACACGTTGCGAATACACCGAGAGCTCGATGTTGTTGCCTGTTCGTTTCGGTATGACGTGGCATCGCGCACCTCCACTGACGTAACTTGTAATTCTCCCGGTATTATCCGGCACCCGAATCCGTGTTCTCTGGCCGGGTGGCTTGGATATTGCCGGGCTCGTCGAGTGATAGTTTACAGGCCCAAGGGGAGTCATTGCAAGGGTTTCTGGAAATTTCTTGGGGGGTGGGAAGCGTTTTATCGCGGCCAGATAACGCCGATCAGACGCAGTGGTCAAGAGTAGTTAGCATGGGTGGTGAGTGTCGGCGTGCATGTTCTCTGGCCGCTAGCGGCCAGGGAATACTGCGGACGGCTCAGGCGGGTGAGCCGTCGGAAGTTGTTTGGCTAAAAGAGTTTGCGTCTGCTCGGCGGCGGGGTCTGCGGGGCTGTTATCTGGCCGGTTTTGGCCAGATAACAGGGTGCGTGCCCCCCTTCGAGAGGGGCTGTCCGAGCGTTTACTTCGAGCGGCGATAGCACTCCAGCCAGATAACACGTCAGGGAGGTTGCATGGGTTGTCGAGCAAAGGCATTGGCGCATCACGGGTTCGTAACGAGGTTGGATGTCGGGGCTTGCAGCTTATCTGGCCGGGCGCCGCGAGGAAGGGCAGTGCGACAGCAAAAAGTTCGTCCGGTGTCTTGACAAATGATGATATGTACATGTAGTATGCGCAAGTGTACTTTGTGAAGTGCGGGCCGGGTTCGCGGACACGGCGTTGGTGCGTTGCCAGGGTCCTCCGCGGGCCGACGGTTCCCGCGTGGTCGATGAAGGACGTGTCATGACTCAGGTCAATCCCGCACAGGTGCCGGAAGCCGGCAACGATGGGTCGAGCAGCAAGTGGGGAGGTTTTTTTTGGGGAGCGTTGCGGAGAGATCTCATGCGCACAGCTCTCTGACCACCAGACCATGCACGTCGGTCAGCCGGTAACGCCTTCCCTGGTGTTTGTACGTCAGCTGCTGGTGGTCGATGCCCAGCAGGTGCAGCAGCGTGGCGTGCAAGTCGTGGATGTGAACCGGATCTCGCTCGATGTTGTAGCTGTACGGGTCGGTTTGGCCGTAGCTGATCCCGGGCCGGATGCCCCCGCCGGCCAGCCACATGGTAAAGCAGCGGGGATGATGGTCGCGGCCGTAGTTGGTCGCCGTCAGCTTGCCTTGACTGTAACTGGTCCGCCCGAATTCCCCGCCCCAGACGACCAGCGTGTCGTCCAACATGCCGCGTTGCTTGAGATCGCGGATCAAGGCCCCGCATGCTTGATCGGTTTGCTTGCACTCCTGCCGAATGCCGCCGGGCAAGCCGCCGTGGTGGTCCCAGTCCTTGTGAAACAGTTGGACGAACCGCACGTTCCGCTCGACCAAGCGGCGGGCCAGCAGGCAGTTGGCCGCAAACGTGCCGGGCGTGCGGACATCCGGACCGTACATCTCCAAAACATGCTCCGGTTCGTCCGCGAAATTCGTCACCTCGGGCATCGAACTCTGCATTCGAAACGCCATTTCGTATTGTTCGATCCGCGCGGTGATGGCCGGGTCGAGCGTTTGCTCGTACTGCAGCTGGTGCAGTTCCTGCAGGCGGTCCAGCATCTTGCGGCGACCGGCCGCGGTGATCCCGTCGGGGTTCGCCAGATACAGCACGGCGTCCTTGCCCGAACGGAACTGGACGCCTTGGTGCGTGGCCGGCAGAAAACCGCTGCCCCACAGCCGCTCGTACAGCGGCTGGCCGCCCTTGTCCTTGGTGACCAGCACGCAAAAAGCCGGCAAATTCTCGTTGGCCGAGCCCAAGCCGTAGCTGAGCCAAGCGCCGATCGACGGGCGGCCGGCAATCTGCGAACCCGTCTGAAAGAAGGTGATTGCGGGATCGTGATTGATGGCCTGCGTATGCATCGACTTGATGAAACACAATTCGTCCGCCACGCCCGCCGTGTGCGGCAGCAATTCGCTGAGCCACGCGCCCGATTGGCCGTGCTGCTGGAACTTGAACGCGGACCCGGCCAACGGCAACGTGGCCTGGTTGCCCGACATGCCCGTCAGCCGCTGGCCTTGCCGCACCGAGTCCGGCAGCTCTTCGCCGTGCCGTTCGTTGAGCAGCGGTTTGTAATCGAACAAGTCGATCTGCGACGGGCCGCCGCTCATGAACAGGTAGATCACGCGTTGGGCCTTGGGCGGATGATGGAACTGTGTCATCACGCCGGACGGTGCGGCAGAACCTTGCGCCGCGTTCGGCGCCAACAAGTGGGCCAGCGCCGCGCTGCCCAGTCCCACCGCGGTTCGCGAAAAGAAATGCCGTCGCGTGACCTGACGGACAAAATCGTCGAGCATGTTCGTGGTTCCCTCGTTACCGCTTCATCACGGTTTCATCCAGGTTCATCACGGCCGCGGCCACAACCGCCAAGGCGGCCAATTCCGTGGCGTCCAAGGATTCATTCCGCGGGTGATCGCCAATGGCCAGGAATTGCTGCACCGCCTCGGGGCGATCGGCAAAGTCCTGATGCTGTTCGGCGAACAGCCGCTGCAGCACGTCCATCTCCGCGGCCGCCGGATGCCGGCTGGTCAGCGTGCGGAATGTAAAGGCCAGGCGATCGTCGAGTTCAGCGCCCCCTTCGGTCATGGCCCGTTCGGCCAGAGCCCGAGCCGCTTCGACGTATTGCGGATCGTTCAGCAATACCAGCGCTTGCAGCGGCGTCGTGGTCGTGGCCCGCTTGACCACGCAGACCTCGCGTTTGGCGGCGTCCAGCGTGACCATCGCCGGCGGCGGGGAGGTGCGTTTCCAGAAGGTGTACAAGCTGCGGCGGTGGCTGCCTTGGCCCACGTCGCGATCGTACTTGGCGCCCGATTTCTCCTCCCACAAGCCCGCCGGCTGGTACGGCTTGACGGGTGGCCCGCCCACTTGCGGCACGAGCAGGCCCCCGGCGAACAACGCCTGGTCGCGGAGCATTTCAGCGGGCCAACGATAACTCGGACCGCGCGCCAACAGCGTGTTTTCCGGGTCGCGAACGTACCGATCCGGGACGCAGTCCGATTCCTGACGATACGTGGCCGAAGTCACGATGCGTTTGATCAGCGCTTTCACGTCCCAACCCGAATCGACCAGCGACGTGGCCAGAGCGTCCAGCAATTCCGGATGCGTGGGCAACTCGCCTTGACTCCCAAAATCCTCCGGCGTGGCCACGATCCCGCGGCCGAACAGCAGCTGCCAGAACCGGTTTACGGCCACGCGAGACGTCAGCGGGTGCCGGGGATCGGTCAGCCATTGCGCCAAGCCCAAACGGTTCGGCGGCCAGGCGTCCCGCCAAGGCAGAATGCCCTCCGGCACACCGGGCTGTACCAGTTCGCCGCGCGCATCGTACTCGCCTCGCTGCAACAGATACGTCGCTCGCGGGTCGGGCATCTCTTGCATGACCATCAATTCCGGCACCGAGTCGATGACCGCGTTCCGCTGCCGACGCAATTCGCTCGACGCCGCCAACGCCTCGCGGTAGGGCTGGTCCTGGTGGGCCAAGTAGTAGGCGAACAGGTCACGTTTCTGCTCCTCGGTCAATTCGCCGGCCGGCACCGCCAGCGTCTCGGCCAGCGTTCTGCCGTCGTAGATCTGTGCCGCCTCGATCGCCGTCAGGCTGCGGTCGAAGACCTTCAACTCGTCGACCAGTCCGTTCTTGAATCCCCGATCGCGGAACCGCTGGCCCAGTGTCAGTTCGTTCGCTCCACCGCCGGTGATTTCCTTGAACAGATTGTCTCGAACCACCGTCCGGTCCGCGGGCCGACCGTCGGCGTACAGCGTCAATCCGGCGGCTCGGCTGGAACCATCGTACGCTATTACGACATGCACCCACCGGCCCACGGCGATGGCGTCCGTGGTGCGAATTCGAATCGCATTGCCCGGCCAGAAATGAATCAGCGCGGCGCTCAAGTAGCCGTCTTCCAACAGCAGCTCATAGCCTCGGCTGCCCGCATCGGTCCAAGCCCGCGAACGATGGAAAATGACGGCTCGATCCTTGATGTCCGGCGTGTTGATCCACAAGGCGATCGAAAACGGCTGATGGCGGCCAAAGTCACCGCCCACCGGCGTGGTCACGTTATTTTCGCCGCTGAGCTGCAACGCCATGCCCACCCGGCCGGGAACGATCTGCGGGTCCTCGAACACCTTGGCCGGCCGCTCGCCAGCCGCCCGGTTCTCGAGCTTGCCGGACTCGATCACCTCGAACGGATAATCGCCGATCAGTCCCGGAACCTCGGGCTGGCCACGCTCGCCCGTCAACCACCGGTCGAACGCTTCGCGGCGGTGCTCCGCCAGCACCGAAAGCTGCGTCTCGGCCCGCTCCAGCTGGGCATTCAGACTATCGAGCCGCTGTTGCTGGTCGTCCGTCGTCAGCAGCAGCGTCGGGTTCGGCACGGCGTCGGTAAAATGCGAGTACAATCCGCACTCGTCGATATTGTTGAAGAAGCTGAACAACTGATAGTAGTTCCGCTGGCTGATCGGATCGTACTTGTGGTCGTGGCACCGCGCGCATTCCATGGTCAGGCCCAGCAGGGCCGCGCCCAGCGTGTTGGTGCGATCGCTCACATAGTCCACTCGGAATTCCTCTTCGATACTGCCCCCTTCGTTCGTCTGGCGGTGCATCCGGTTAAAGGCCGTCGCGATCACCTGGTCGCGCGTGGGCCCAGGCAACAAATCGCCGGCCAGCTGCCACGTGATGAACTGGTCGTAAGGCAGGTTCGCATTGAACGCGCGAACGACCCAGTCGCGATAAGGCCAGACCGCGCGATAGACGTCGGCTTGATAGCCGTAGGTGTCGGCATACCGCGCCACGTCCAGCCAATCGACGGCCATCCGTTCCCCGAAGCGTTCGGAAGCCAGCAGCCGATCCACCAGGCGTTCGTAGGCATCCGGGGAATCGTCCGCCAGGAACTGGTCGATCTCGCCCGGCGTCGGCGGCAGGCCGGTCAAGTCGAAGGTCAACCGGCGGATCAAACGCTGGCGCGCGGCCTGCGGCGCCGGCTCGATTCCCTCCGCCTCCAACCGAGCCAGTACAAAGCGATCGATCTCGTTTCGCGGCCAATCGCGGCGTCGCACGTCGGGCACTGGCACCGTCTGCAAGGGAATGAACGCCCAGTGGGGCTTCCATTCCGCTCCCTGCTCGATCCAGCGCCGGATCACGGCGACCTCGTCAGCCGCGAGCGACAGCTTGGATTCCGGCGGCGGCATGCGCAAGTCCTCGTCCGTTGCCGAGATCCGCAGGTAGATTTCGCTGTCGTCCGCGGCGCCCGGCTTGACCACGTGGGACGCATCGCCCGAAGCGGCTTCGGCAAACAATCCCTCCGGGGTATCCAGCCGCAAATCCGCCTGGCGATTTCCCGCATCCGGACCGTGGCAATGAAAACAGCGGTCGGACAAAATCGGCTTGATGTGGAAGTTGAAATCCACACGTTCCGGCACGGCGGCCTCCGACGTGGCGGAAAGAAGAACCCAGACGGCCAGCGGGGCGGAAGCGAACAATCGGTACTTCATCTGCAGATCTTTCTGGCGACGACAATTCTGCCCGGGCTTGCACGTAAGGTTGTTTAACGGCCAGCGCAGGCGTCGGCTACCGTACGGGTGTGGCCGATCTCCGGCCGAACCACTTTGCCGACCACAGATCTCCAACCAATGCATTAACGGTTGCTTATTTTAGAGCGCAACCGTCGGCGAGGCATCCCGGCCCCCGGATATTTTTCCGAAGATCGGCTTGTCTGGAAAAAATCGAGATTTTCTGTGCCTCTGCTTGGATTTTGTCATGCAGATTGGTAAATTACGGAAAGTTTCGCAGTTAAGGAGGGCTGGGGCAGTTGGGGCGGTTATTTCACGGGGTAGAGCGTTTCGCCGTGCGCATTGTCGCACCTCGGGTTTTTTGCGTTCGCTGTTTCTTGCCGCCGGTGACGCCTCGCCGCTGCTTGGTCCAGATAGGCTTGCGGGCATGGTCGCGTCGATCGTCTGTGCATGGCTTCTCTTCACCAGGCTCATTTTCGCGGTCTACCGCCGCAGTTCTCTGCTGCTGGGAAACGTCACGTTCGTAACTTGTTTTTGCCAACTTTGAGGAGGGATTCGCGATGTTACGACTTGCTGTTTCGCTGATGGGGGTGGTGGCGTTTGGTGTTCTTTCCGGTGGTTCGCGGAGTGCCGAGGTCGTGCCGTTGCCGATTGTCCGCGATGTGGTGCTGAACTTGGCGATTGACGATCTGAAGACGCAGACGCCGATCCAGTTGAAAAGCATGAGCGACGGTGTCTTGGCGCAAGGAATCAGATCCTTGCCGGAAGCTCTGCAATTCGAGGTGGTGGTCAAGGGAGCTCATGCGGACATCCCGGTGCTGTTCCCGGTGCCCAGGCACAGTCCGGTCTGCCAGGCGTATGCAGAGTACATGCAGACGGATCCCAACTCGGTGTTGGCCTCGTTGGCTCTGGTCAAGATGCCCATCGTGCGGGTCGTCGCCGTGCGGGCGGTCTACGTGTACGAAGCGTATGACGAGGGAAAACTGGCCGTGTGCAAGCCGACCTGCGAGTGGCTGCCTTACTACGAAGTCAGTCTGCCCGCCGCGGCCTGCCCCGAGCCGGTCATGGTTCCCGTGCCGCAACAAGACAAATGGCTGCACGCACTGGCCAAACGCGCGGTGAACAAGTCGCTGGGACCTCGGGACGTCGTGCCGGTCCTGCAATTGAGCGGCGACAAGTGTGAGCAGTTCTGTCCCCACGGCCGGCTGGGCGGAGGGTGCAGTCAGCCGCATTGCGGCATGATCGAGACCTGCTGCAGAGAGCTGGCGCCGAGTATCGCAGCCGCAGCGACACGCTAAGGAACGGCCAAGAAAGAAGTGGCGTAAGCTTCCAGCTTGCGGTTTTCACGACTCGCAAGCTGTAAGCTTACGCCACTTCCCAAGGCTGATCGCTCCGGTCACTCGGCCAGCAGTTTGCGGAGCACGGTTTGCAGGATGCCTCCGTTGCGGTAGTAGTCCATCTCGACCGGCGTGTCGATGCGGACACGGGCTTTGAAAGTCTTGACCGCGCCGTCCGCCGCCACGGCGGTGACGGTGATGGTCGAGCGTGGCTGGAGGCGGTCGTCCAGGCCTTCGATCGTGAACTGTTCTTCGCCGATCAAGCCCAGCGACTGCCAGGTTTGTCCCTGGACGAATTCCAACGGCAGGACGCCCATCCCGACGAGATTGCTACGGTGAATCCGTTCATAGCTGGCCGCGATCACGGCCCGCACGCCCAGGAGAAACGTCCCCTTGGCCGCCCAGTCGCGGCTGCTGCCCGTGCCGTATTCGGCGCCGGCCAAGATCACCAGGGGCGTGCCCTCCTGGCGGTACTTCATGGCGGCGTCGTAGATCGTCAGCAACTCGCCGTCCGGCAGATGCCGCGTCCAGCCGCCTTCCTTGCCGCCGGCCAATTGGTTGCGGATCCGGATGTTGGCGAACGTCCCGCGGATCATGACGCGATCGTTGCCGCGACGAGCACCGTAGCTGTTGAAGTCCACCGGTTGGACACCGCTGGCGATTAAGAATCGGCCCGCCGGGCTGTCTTTGGCGATCGAACCGGCCGGCGAGATATGGTCCGTGGTCACCGAATCGCCCAGGACGGCCAACACGCGCGCGGCGCGGATGGGCTGAACAGGCCGCACCTCGGTGGTCAGCTCCTCCAGGAACGGCGGTTCCTGGATGTACGTGCTGGATGCGTTCCAGGCGTACAGATCCCCTTCGTTGACCGGGATCGCGTTCCACATCTCGTTGCACTCGAACGCGTTGCCGTATTGGGATTGAAACATGCCGGGATCGATCGAGCGGGCGAGCGTGTCCTGGATTTCCTGACGCGTCGGCCATACGTCTCGCAGGAATACGTCGTGACCATCGCGGTCCTGACCGAGCGGTTCGGTCGTCAGATCGACATCGGTCGAGCCGGCCAGGGCATAGGCGACGACCAGCGGCGGGCTGGCCAGATAGTTGGCCTTGACCAGCGGATTGACGCGGCCCTCGAAGTTGCGGTTGCCGCTGAGCACGGCGGCGGCCACCAGATCGCCCGCCGTCACCGCTTTGGCCACGGGCTCGGGCAACGGCCCGCTGTTGCCGATGCAAGTCGTGCAGCCGTAGCCGACGATGTGGAACCCCAGCTGTTGCAGCGGCTCGATCAGCCCGGCTTTCTCCAGGTAGTCCTGGACCACGCGCGAGCCCGGCGCCAGGCTGGTCTTGACGTACGGCTGGACGTGCAAACCGCGGGCGACGGCCTTTTGAGCCAACAGTCCGGCGGCGAGCATCACCGACGGATTGCTGGTGTTGGTACAACTGGTAATGGCGGCGATCACCACGGCGCCGTGTCCGATTTCCGCCGTGTGGCCGTTGTCCTCGACGGTCGCCGTGCGGCGAAGGGCATCGTCGCCCAGCGCAAAGCCGCGTTGGTTCAGCGGGGCTCGCAAAGCCGCTTGGAACGACCGCTTGACGTGCGTCAGCGGCACGCGGTCTTGAGGCCGCTTGGGGCCGGCCAGGCACGGCTCGATGGTGCTCAGGTCCAGCGCCAGGCACTTGGTGTACTTGGGAGTCGGCGCGCCGTCGGTGCGGAACAGGCCCTGCTCCTTGGTATAACGCTCGACCAGGCTGACTTCGGTCGCCGTGCGTCCCGTCTGGCGCAGGTAATTCAGCGTCTCGGCGTCAATCGGAAAAAAGCCCATCGTCGCCCCGTATTCGGGCCCCATGTTGGCCAACGTCGCCCGATCGGCCAACGACATCGACGATACGCCCGCACCGAAAAATTCGACAAACTTTCCAACGACGCCCTGCTTGCGGAGAATTTCGGTGACCGTCAGAACCAGGTCCGTGGCCGTCGCACCGGGCGGCAATTGGCCGGTCAACTCCATGCCTACCACTTCCGGCATCAGCATGTACAGCGGCTGGCCCAGCATGACCGCTTCGGCCTCGATGCCCCCCACGCCCCAACCGACGACGCCCAGTCCGTTGATCATGGTCGTGTGGCTGTCGGTGCCGACCAGCGAGTCCGGGAAAGCGACCGGGCCGCGCGGATCGCTGCCCAAAAAGACCGCTTTGGCCAGGAATTCCAGATTCACCTGATGCACGATGCCCACGTTCGGCGGCACGGCGCGGAAGTTCTCAAAGGATCGCTGGCCCCACCGCAGAAACTCGTACCGCTCCCGATTCCGCGCGAATTCCAGTTCCACATTGGCGTTCAACGCATCGACGCTACCAAAGCGGTCGACTTGGACCGAGTGGTCGATGACCAGATCGACAGGAATCAGCGGATTGATCCTCTTGGGGTCGCCGCCCAGCCGTTGCATGGCGCTGCGCATCGCCGCCAAATCCACCACCGCGGGGACCCCCGTAAAGTCTTGCAGGACCACGCGGGCGGGTTTGAACGGGATTTCCAGTTCCGCCACGGATTCGGCTTGCCAAGCCGCCAAGTTCTTGACGTCCTGCTCGGTCACCTGATATCCGTCGCAGGTCCGCAAGACGGCTTCGAGCAGCACGCGGATCGAGTATGGCAAACGGTCGATTTGGCCCAAACCCAACTGTTCGAGCTTGGCCAACCGATAAATCCCCGCCGGACCAGCTCCGGTTTCAAACGTGTCACGCGCTCCAAACGGGTCAAAGGTCTTCGTCGTGTTCGTCATCGTTGTCTCACGTAAAAAACGTCGTGTTGCCCTCGATATTCGAAAAGCGGCGGGGAATCGCCGCATTCCAAATTGACATAAATCGCGTTCGGCTCGAACCCCAATCAAGCCCAAGAAGTATAGCGAACCGGCCGACGATTCGCTACTGTCGGCGGCGGTGATTCAAGCGACCGAAGTCTGCAGAGTTCGCAGAATCCTCGGGGGCAGACGGGGGTTGTCTATTGGTGGGACGGATTGCCCATCCATCCCGCCAAGACAAGAGGTGTCCGCATGCTGGGGGACACTCAGTCGAATTCCTGCTCGCTCGTCGCCCCCGGCGCCTCTTCGACGCGGCGGAAGATCAGGGACCAGCCGTGCAGCACGCCGGGCCGATCACTGTTGGCCTCGACCAGCAGGGTCCAAGTGCCCGCCATGCTGCCGTTGTAGAACTTCTTCAGCCCCTTGCCACCGCGGCTCAGCTCCTCGGTCTGATAGCGGCCGGCAAATGGCGGCCTCGCACGCAAGATGGAGTGAGGCGATTCCTCGTCCAAGATCGTATTGTCGAAATGATCGTCGTTGCCGCCGACCCCCGTGAACAACTCGACCCGCTGGCCATCCGCTCCGATCAAGAACACGTTCAAGTGATCGTCGTGCGTGTGCGTGATCTGCAGTTGCACGTCGAGATCGGCGATGCGGCGGTCTTCTTTCACCTCGATGTCCGAACGGATGACGCCCTTGACCGGAATGAGCTGGAAACGCTGGTTCGTGTACTCCTCTTGCAGGCGATGGAGCGACTGCAGGCACTCGTCTGCGACGATGATGCCATCGTTATTCAAGTCCAGGGCACTGAACTCGTCGTACAATTCGTCGGTCCACTGGTCGGCAAACTCCGACATCTGGATCTGGCCATCGCCGTCTTTGTCTTTTTCGACGAACCAAGCGGGCAGCTCGCGGGGGATGGCGCGTCCTTGGAGCGATTCCTGCTGAGCCAGCCAGGCGGACAGTTCGGGCCGGCTGACGCGTTGGTCGCGGTCCAGATCCGCGGCGGCGGGCAAGCCCAAGCTGCGGCGTTCGTTGGCATCCAACACGCCGTCGCGGTTGATGTCATGACGACTCATTAACGTTTCCGTCAGGTGCCAGCTTTCGCGGGTGCCGCGCAAAGCCCCTCGCGCCCGCGCCGCCTCTTCCATCGCCCGCCGTTCGCGATCCCGCCGTTGCTGCTCGTCTGCCGACGGGGACGTTCCCGCCGGAACCGAAACGGTCGACGGGGGCGGCATGCCACCGCCCGACTCGGCAAGTCGCCGCAGCGAATAGCGACGGGCCAATTCCAAGCGGCTCAACCGACCATCGCGGTCCCCATCGAACTGGAACGGATCGTCCGACCAGCGGCCACCGCCGATCTCATTGCGGTCGAGATACCCGTCGCGGTTGCTGTCATAGCGTTGCATGCGGTCGTCGGCTTTGGCCAAATCCTCCGGCAGCAGCGCCACCTGGGTCGCGCCTTCCGGGCCAAAACCGGGAATGGTCCGCTGGCCTTGCAGGGGCCCGAAGCCGGGAACCCGAGGTGCGGACTCGCTGGCGGGACTGGGACGGAAGGGGGTTTGTTGAGCCAGAGCGGATGCGGTGAAGACGAGCAACAGGCAACACCAGCAAAACAGCGATTCGGCTTGCAACGCGTGGATGGGAGGGCGGGATGGCATGGGAGTGTCTCGCGGGGTTGGATATGCCTAAAGTATACGTCACCACCCAAGCCGCCACAACACATTGGCACGATGACGGTGGCACGATGACTGTGGCACGACGACTGTGGCACGACGACTGTGGCACGGCGACTGGGATTTCGATCCCCTCGAATCACCAAAACCTAACCATTGCCCCCCACTTGTGCCGATAACGTACGCAAGTGATCGCGGTTATGCCGGTCGGGAGGGCTCTCGGGGCGTCCCGCTGGTCTTGCCCGGCAACAAGGAGGCATCACATGGTACGCGTGGAGAAACTCCGTTTCGCATTTCTCGTGGCAGCAGTGCTGTCGCTGTGCCTCCATCCGACGCGAGCGCAAGATCGAGCAGGTGCGGATCTCCCGCCGATGACGCCGAATTCCTCAGCAACCCCCGATGCTCCGTTTCAACTGCGGTTTCTCCCGCCTCCCCAGGTGCTTCAGCCGCCACAGGCAGCCGAACGTCTGCCGTCCACCGTCAATGTCAATACGGATCGCCGAAAAACACTGAGCGGGCACACGACGGACACCGAAAACCGCGCCGTCGAGGCGGCGTCCAGCCGGATGACGCCGGATCTAGAGCGAGCGGCTGCCAAGGCCGCTTATGTCAGTCGTTGCGCAAACGAAACGCTCGTGTCCAATCGCATGCCGGCAAGCCCGGTGCCGCGAGGTTTGGCCGGTTCGGTTCCCGCTGCTGCGATGCACCAACCAGCGTTTCGGGACGGAAGCCGATCCGCCCCCTCGCCGCCGAATTGGGGTGCGGGCTCCGCCATGGTCAGGACGCCCGCAGCCCTCGGCACGCAGGGCTCAGGGCAACAAGCGGGCCGAGCGACGGCGGGCCAGTGGACGGCAGGGCAACGGACCGCAACACCAGCGACCCTGCCGCGCAGCGGACCGTCCAGGGGAGCGGCGCCGAGCATAAGTTCCGGTCAAAGACCGACCACGCCGCCGCTTCCCTACGCGATGACGCCCGCCTGGTCGAGTGCGCCGCCAGGTCCTCGCGGGACGCAAGTTCCGTCCGTGAGTTCTCGGATGCTGCCGCCTCGGGGGCGTTAGAGGCCCCAGCGGCGTTGATCGCAACCCGGCGGAATGCTACCGGACAGAACGGTCGCTGCCGGAGCTAACAACCCGATCATCCGCAGGATCCTGATGCCATTCCCGTCGGCAACGACTCCACAAGTACGTCTTGCTGGGCAGGATGAACGTGAACACGGCGGCCAAGTAGCCTGTAGCGGCGCCCGTCGCTCCGTAGCGTGCGCCCCACAGCCAGACCAGCAGGCCGATCAGCGTGCTGGACAGCGCATTGAGCCACCACAACGGTTCGCGTTTGTGGGCACGCAAGTAGAAATCCTGACAGCGAGGCGCTTGGTATAGCACGGTGGCCAGCAGGAAAATCGCGGTAGCCAGCGGCGGCAACAGACGCTCGGCCATCCACAGCTCGGACCAATACAGCCCACAAACCAAGCCCCAGGCCGCCATGCTGCCCACCGCAAGGGCCGCCAGCGAGATGCCCGTCAAGCGAAAATAAACGCGATCCAACTCCCCGTATTCCTGTTTGGCAACCAACATTCCGAACAGCGGGGCACGGGCTTGAACCCACGCCAAGGCGGCGCCTTGCAAAGCGGTGATCAGGGTCCAAGTCATTCCCATCTGGCCAGCAATGACGGGGCCGTGATAATAGAACAGGACGGGCGTACACAAGAAAAACTCGAAATAGCTGAACGTTCCGCTGATCGCAATCCGCCATTGCATGGGCCAAATGTCCGCCCGCCAGTCGATGCCAGGACCGTCCGCCTTTCGCCAAAACGGCCGAAAGAAACGGCCATATTGCCAGCCCAGAAAGAACAGTTCCGCGGCCAATCGAACCGCCGCGGTGGCCACCGCGGCCCACAGTCCCGCTCCCCACGAAATCGCCGCCCAAACCGTTACGTTGGCCGCAATGGCTTGCCATACCCGAAAACGATTGACGGCAGTGACCTGGTTGCAGCCTTCCAACAAGGCGTTCCAGGGCAGCGTCCACAGCAACCCGCCGCTGAGCACGACCAACACAATCCAGGGCCGAAACCACGAAATCTCGTCCGTCGGCTTCAGCGAAAAGAAAACGGCCCCCGCCACGCCCACCACCACCGAAAAGAGCACCGCCAACACGCCATACCAGACGGCGATCCAACGGCCCAGGCCCACCAGGCGAGAGAACGCCGTGGCGTCCCCGGCGATTTCGCCGTGTTCGTCCAGCTGCAGTTTCGACCACTCGTGGCTGGCAGCACTGATGATGACCAGATACATCCCCAGCTCGAAGAACGTCTGCAGGGCCAGCAATGACCAAAACGTATAGTAGTAGCCCTGCAGCTCGGGCGAAAAGAACCAGCTGATCAGTACGACGCTGACCGCGCCTGCGACCAGCTGCCAACTGCGGAGCAGCAACGCAAAAAACGTCGCCCGATCGACTTCGGCACGATTCAGCAGCCGGCGCGGCCAGCTTCGCCGTTGTGGTCGATCGTCAAGCATCATGCTCCAAGCCTTTCACAGCCCCCAAGTTACACCAGCGACTGCAGGCTGCTCAGCCCCACCGGCTCGCGACAGGCGTAAGGTTCGCCGTACCGCACACCAATCGTCTTCCCCCAAAAAGCCGCTTCGTCGCGCAAACGGTCCAGAAACGACGGCCCTTCCGCCGCTCGGCCCTCGACGAACTGGCTGTGATAGCAGCGAATCGCCGCTAGCTTGCGATCCCAATACGGGCTGATGTCCAGGACAAACGCCGGCTGGGCGGCCAGCTTGAGATGCACGCAGTAATAGTTGAAGATCCGCTCCGGATGGTGCGGACCGCCCGCCAGATCGCATTTGGTCAACTTGGCCCAAAACCGCGCCGCCTCGACCAGTTGCGTCGCGGCGACGTGGTCGGGATGAGCATCGACCCAGTAGGGCGCCAGCAGCCAGCGCGGACGTACACGGCGAATCACCTCGGCTAACTGGCGGCGGGCCGCCAGGGTCGGTTCCAAGCTGCGATTGGGCAGGCCCAGATTCGCTCGCCAATCGATCCCCAAAACATCCGTGGCCGCCGCCGTCTCGCGGGCTCGCTGTTCCGGCGAACCAAACGGTGTCGGCTCGCCGTCGGTTAAATCCAAGATGCCCACCCGCCAGCCCTCCGCCTTGAGCCGCAGGATGGCCCCCCCGGCACCCAGTTCGGCGTCGTCGGGATGCGGAGCGATCACCAGGACGTCCAGCGAATCCGGAGACAACGAGCGGTCCGCAACAGCAGACGATGACGGAACGGTTTGCGGCAGGTTCATGAGTTTCTCCCAATCGCCGCGTATCATCCCCGCTAACACCGTTTCGATCAACTGGCCTGGACTTGCTGCCCGATTTTTGCGACAGTCCGAGCACGGTTTGACGAAGATCGCGGAGCTTGGAGTCCCGTCTTTCGGCTGTCCGGTCAGCCGAAAGACTAGACTCCCGCTTGAATGCACGGTGTCCCCGTCCCTAAATCGCTATTAACTCCCATGTTGCCAAAACTGCCCAACTTCGGCGACGCGTTCTGCCGAGCCATCGGCATCGTCTTCCTTTCCTGTTTGGGGTTCACCGGTTGTGCCTCCTGGGATACCTGGCGCACCCAGCCGGCGCAGCAAACCGAGCCTGACCCCGACTCGCAATTTGGCTCCCAACTCCGCAAACCGGGCCCGCCCGGCCACATGCTGGGCATCGACGATCGCGCACGCGAAATCGAACGGAATCTGGGCGTGCGTTGAGTCAGAGCCCCGGGGGCGATGGCAGATTTGCTGCATCCGCCATTTATCCTCCGATCGATAACCTCACATTTTGCTATATCGACCGTTCTTCGTCGGCGTTCGCCCGTAATGCATCTACTGCCCCTTGCCGTCGGCGGCGGGTTCCGGCCAGCCGGTTTCCAGCCGTCCGAGCGTCACGACCACTTGACGCTTGCCAGTGCCGTCGGGGCCGAGCACGGTCAGCGAGACGGACTCGCCGGGCTTCTTCTGACGGACCCGTCGCAGCAACTCGTCAGGCAACCGCACCGCTTGGCCATCCACTTCGATGATCAAGTCGAATTGTTTCAGGCCTCCCCGCGCCGCCGGACCGTCCGCTTGCAGCACTTTCACGATCAAGCCCTCGGTTTGCGGCGGAAAGCGATCCAAGATGTCGCGGCCTTGCTGCCAGGTCTCTTCCACCGCCGTACCCAGGTTAGGCGTCGAAGCGGTCTGCTGCGTTTCCAACAGCCGTTGGACGCCGCTCACCAAGCCGGCAAAAGAGACGCCGACGGGAATCCCGTTGTTGGACATCACGCCGCTCTGCACGCCGATCAGCGCCCCTTGGCGATCGACCCAAGCGCCCCCCGACGTGCCGGAGGGAACGGTGGCGGCCAGGGTCAGCACCGCGACGTAGCCGGGATTCAGGTGCTCGAACGTCGGCGTCTCGCAAGCCACGATGCCGCGAAACATGACCGCGTGACGAAAGATCGGCGTGCCGACCAGGTAAACCTCGCCGCCCGCCGGCGGCAACGCGTTCGCCAGCGGCAGGAACGGATAGCCGCCCTCGCGTGATTCGGCGCGAAGCAACGCCAGATCGTGGCCCAGGTCCACCGCGACCACCTCGGCTTTGCGCCGGCCGGCAAGTGGAGACAGCAATTCGACACGGGCTCCCGGCCGCCCAATCACGTGTGCCGCCGTGATCGCCAGGCCTTCGGCAGCAATCATGTTGCCGCTGCCCTTCAAGTGGTCGTCGACCAGCACCTCGACGGCCGTCTGCTTGACGCGGACGTACAACTCGCCGGATACCGCCGGATCGCCATTGGGTTCAGCGGCGGGCAATCCGCCAGCCAGCCACACCAGTGAAACCAGAAGGCCAAGACCAACCTCACCGAGCAGACGCCGCGGGGGTACGTAGCAGATCAAGCGTTCACACTCCTCACGCGAGGACAGTCGCTGAAGGTTTGTCACGAAGCGGTTCCTTTTTGAATACCGGATAGCTATTTCTCGTACAGTGCTTCCTCGCCCTCGCCGGACAACTTGCCGGTCTCCACCAGTTCGCGCAAATCGGTCGGACAAGTAGCCCAGGCCGCTTGGTAGGTCGCCTCGAGCGGCACGGGGACGTAGCCGCTGGCGTCCAGATACGCCGGCATGTCGGGCAGGGCCTCTCCCACACCGACCAGTTCGACGTAGGCCGTTGTCTCGCGGCCGGTGAGCAAGTCGCCGGCAACGTAGGTGGCGAGGGTGAAGGGGCGGTCGGGTTCTAACTCGAACGGCTCTTCCTCGATCTCGTCCCAGATCGCTCTGTGGATGCCCCCGGGATCGCGCGCCGTGGGGGGAAAGATATCGATCACCAGCAGATGCACTCCTTGCCGCAGAAACTGGAGCGACTTGTCGACGAAAGCCCGCAGCGCTGCGCGTCCGCTCTTGTTTCCGGGGGAAACAATTTCCAAGACGCAGACCACCTCGCCCATGCGGTGACGGATGACGACGCGGTTGGCCCGCGCAGCCAACACGGCCTTGGCCGTCTTGACCAGGCGGGTTTTGGGAGGCGTGGCAGTGACGGTCCCGCCAGCCGGTTCCGCTGAACGGCCTGGCCGGAATCGCCGTTCGAGCGTCAACACATCCGGCACCAGACCTCCGGCATGCTGTTCCACCAGAGCGGAGTATCCGGAGGGCAGCAGGCCCGCGTTCAGCGCATCACAGATGGCAATTGTCCAGCGCTGGTGGAAATGGTGAAACACATTTGCGTCGATGCGCGCCCAATCGTGAACCGGCATGGTGGATTCCTCCAGGGATCACGGCGATTATCCGCGGAACATTTTACCACACGGCCGCTGCTTTACGCAGCAGCCTGACACGCGTTTTTCTGCGCGATCATCAACTCGCCAACCCCTGCAGGACGCCGGTGCTGTCGCCCAACTGGGCGACTTCGACGCTCTGGCGGTTCAGCATTGCCAGCCAGAGATTGGTCAGCGGGGTTTCGTTCGGATAGCGGATGTGCCGGCCCGACTGGATCGTGCCGCAGCCGCCGCCGGCCAGCAGGATCGGAAGATCGTCGTGGTTGTGGCGGTTGCCGTCCGAATTGCCGCTGCCATAGGCGATCATCGCATGATCCAACAGCGTCCCGTCGCCTTCGGGGATCGAGCGGAGTTTCTCCAGCAAGTACGCCAGTTGCCTGACGTGGAACGTGTTGATCTGCCGGATCTTGTCCTTCTTGCCCTGATCGTTGCCGTGGTGCGACAACTCGTGATGACCTTCGGGCACGTCGATGAATGCATAGGACTTGTTGCTGCCTTCGTTGGCCAGGACAAAGGTGCAGACGCGAGTCACGTCGGCTTGAAAGGCCAGCGCGATCAAGTCGCACATCAGCCGCAGATGCTCGTCGTACTGCCGCGGAACGCCCGTCGGAGTCGGATAGCCCGAGGCCGGCGGCGTCGGCGACTGGGCCGACTTGGCGATCCGCTGTTCGACGTCGCGGATCGACGAGAAATACTCGTCCAGTTTGCGGCGATCATTGGCGCCCAGACGTCCGGCAAGGTCCTGGCTGTCCTCGCGGACAAAATCCAAGACGCTCTTGCGCCGCGCATCGCGTTCGGCGCGCGCGGCGCTGGGGGTCGTCGAGAACATCCGTTCGAACACGGTCTTGGGATTGACTTCCTTGGGCAGCGGCTGGGTCGCCGAGCGCCAGGACATCGTCGAGGAGTAGACACAGCTGTAGCCCGAGTCGCAGTTGCCGGCCATCGAACCGGCTTCACCGCCGATCTCCAACGAGGGCAGCCAGGTCTGATCGCCGATGCGGCTCGCGGCGACTTGGTCCACCGAAATGCCGGCCCGAATGTCGGCGCCCGCGGTCTTTCGCGGTTGGGCGCCGGTCAAGAACGCGCCCAGAGCCCGCGCGTGATCGCCGCCGCCGTCGCCGTTGGGCCGAGCTTTGTCGGCGGTCAAGCCGGTGAGGACCAGCAGTTGGTCTTGCACGGGCGCCAACGGTTCGAGGATAGGCGGCAATTCAAAATCGGTGCCCTCCGCCTTTGGCGTCCAGTCGGCCATGTTCGCGCCGTTGGGGACATACAAGAACGCCATGCGGTTTGGGGCCGGCTTGTCACGCGCCGTCGTGTTGCCCCAGGCGACCAGAGGCCCCATCGCTTCGAGCCAAGGCAGCGAGACGGCCACGCCCAGCCCACGCAGGACGGTGCGACGAGAGAGGAGATTCGTGTTTAGCATGGTAGTGCTCCTGGGGTTGTAACGGGGAGGGGCTCAGACGTACAGAATTCAGATTTCGCGGGAAAACCGGTCTCCTCGCCGTATGGCTGTTGGACCGCGAAATCTGAATTCTGTACGTCTGAGCCTGGGCATTATCCTCGCCGCTTTTGGAACGGGTCGCTCCGGGCGATCTCCCGCACCAGCGTCGAAAAACGGTAGTTGTCGCGTTGCAGGGCCGCTACGATGCGGTCCACCTCCGGTTGATCGTAGAACTCCAGGCCGCGGCCCAAGGCATAGATCAACATCTTTTCGCTCAGGCAGGCTGCGAACGAGTCTTTCATCTCCTTGAGGATTTCCTTCAACTCGGCGAGCGTCTGAAACGTGCGTCCGTCCGGCAACTCGCCAGAGGGGTCGATGTCGAACGTGCCGTCCTTGGTGCGAAACGCTCCGATGGCGTCGTAGTTCTCCAAGGCGAATCCGAGCGGGTCCATCCGCGCGTGACAGTTGGCACAAACCGGATTGCTGCGATGCTGCTCGAAGCGTTCCCGCAACGAACCGGTCAACTCAACCTCCTCGCCCTCCGGCAGCAACGGCACGTTTGGCGGCGCGGGGGGCGGAGGCGTTCCGAGGATCTGTTCCAGGACCCAGACGCCGCGTTTCACCGGCGACGTCCGCGTCGGATTCGATGTCACCGTCAAGATGCTGGCCTGCGTCAGCAGCCCGCCCCGCTCGCCATCGACCAGACTGACCCGGACGAGTTCCTCGCCCCGAATAGGTTGTCCGCCGGGCCGCACCGGGGCCTTCCCCGCTCGCGTCCCGTGCGTGTCCACAATGCCATAGTGACGCGCCAAACGCTCGTTCAAGAACGTGTAATCGGCGTCCAACAAGTCGAGAATGCTGCGGTCCTCGCGCATCACCGAAGCGAAAAACAGTCTGGTCTCTTCCAGCATCGAGGACCGCATCCGTTGACCGAACCGGGGAAAACGCTGCGGGTCGGGCGTAAAGCTATCGAGCCGCTTCAATTGCAGCCACTGAAGGGCAAAGTTGTCGATCAAAGCCTCAGATTTCGGATCCTGCAGCATCCGCTGGACTTGGGCATCCAAGTCCGCGCGCAAACGACCCTGCGCGGCAAGCTCCGACAGCTGGTCGTCGGGCATGGTGCTCCACAGGAAATACGACAGCCGCGAGGCCAGCTGGAACTCGTCCAGCAGCCGTACCTCGGGGCTGTCGGGCCGGTCGTCCAATTCGGCGCGGAACAGGAACTTGGGCGAGCACAGCACGGCTTGCATGGCCAAACGCAAGCCATCTTCGCGAGAACCGCCATGGGCGACCACCGATCCGGCCAACTCCGCAAGACGCGACACTTCCTGCTCGGTGGCAGGCCGGCGATACGCTCGCAAAGCGAATCGCTGCAGAATCTCCCGCATCTGCTGGGCTGGCGACCGGCTGGTATCGCATGCCAGCAATCGCTGTTGGCTGGCCGACCAGGTATCGACCGGACCATCCTTGATGGCTCGCTGGACGACACTCTCGGCGGCCGCCAGGTACCGTTCCATCAGTACGGGCGACATCGTCAGCACGTCGCCAATGTTGTCAAAACCGTGGCCAATGTCGTCGGAGGGAAAATCCTCCGTGGGATCAAAGTCGACGCCGACCAGGTCGCGAATCGTGTTGCGGTACTCGGTCCGATTCAACCGCCGTATCGTGACGCGCCCCGGGTCGGGCTTGGCATCGCGCGCCGCTCGCTCGAACGCACCTCGCACCGCGCGAAGAAAGGCGTCGCGCTCGTCCGCCGTGGGCTGCGGCAAATCTTCCGGTGGCATGCCCCCTGTCTCGACCATCCCGATCACGATCTTCCAACGATCGCGCTGGCTGACGACGGACGCATCGTCGCGAAATTCTGCGAACGACAAGCCCGCCTCGGGCTGCGAACCACTGTGGCAATCCAGGCAGTGTTTCTTGATGAACGTTACGCCGACGTCCGCGAAACTGGAGGCCGGCGGAGCATCCGCGGCCGGCATCGCGGGCGAGAATCCCAAGCCGGCGAAGGTCAATGCCAACACCAGGGGCACAGTGGCATCTGGAAACGGCGTCACGCTTCGTAGGGGACTTTTCGGTGCGGTCATCGTCTTGCCCTGTGGTATGATCCCGCAGCGCCGCTACGAGCACACGACGATCGCTCTCGCCTCGGCATCCGGCAGGTTATCATGCTCCCCAAGGTCGCGGAGACCCGGAGGCATTGCCGCCGAATTATAGATCAACGCACGTTGATGAAAAGTGGGAACCCTGCGGTTCCTCTTGTATTTCGACGGTTCCGCAGGCGGGCAGGCGGTGTTACAGGGAGGAGGTTTGCTCGCATCCAGATCAAGCGGCGCCGGTGGGGCTCTGTGCGTAAAAATTGCCGGCGCGGAACGCGTCGGCGATGGCGAGCGGGACTTCGGCTTCGGCCAGCACCAAACGGGCGCGGTTTTCCGTGACCTTTGCCCGGTTTTCCTGCTCCATCGCCACCGCTTCGGCGCGATGGCGTTCGGCTTCGGCGCGTCGCTTTCGCATGTCCGCTTCGGCCTGGTCCACTTGCAGACGAGCCCCGATGTTTTCTCCTACGTCGATATCGGCAATGTCGATCGACACGATTTCAAAGGCCGTTTGCGAGTCCAAACCGCGAGCCAAGACGGCTTTGGTGATGCGGTCCGGATTCTCCAGCACCTCTTTGTGCGATGCCGCGGAGCCAATCGACGTGATGATGCCTTCGCCCACGCGGGCGATCACCGTTTCTTCCGTCGCCCCGCCGATCAACTGCTCCAAGTTCGTTCGCACCGTCACGCGGGCTCGCACACGCAGCTCGACGCCGTTCTTGGCGATGGCGCTCAAGGTCGCCTTGCCGCTCCGCTGCGGGTCGGGACAATCGATCACCTTGGGATAAACGCTGGTCCGTACGGCGTCGAGCACGTCGCGACCGGCCAAATCGATCGCCGCAGCCCGGTCGAAGTCCAAGTCGATGCTGGCTCGATGGGCGGCGATAATGGCGTGGACCACTTTCATCACGTCGCCGCCGGCCAGATAGTGTGCCTCCAAACGGGAGGTGCTGATTCCGCTCCGGCGGTCGATCGGCAGCCCGGCCTGGGCGCACATGACCTTGGCCGTGACGATCATCGTGGCCTTCACTTGACGGAACCCCATCCCGATCAGGCTCAAGATGCTCACGTCGGCCCCGGACATAAAGGCCTGAAACCAGAGCTTGCCGTAGGCCGCTGCGATGATCAGCAACAAAAAGAACATCAAGCTGGCGACCAAACCAACCCCGAGCACTACCAACCAAGTTACATTGTCGACGGCCAGCACAAGCGGCAAGTTGTTGAACATCGTTGCTTCCTTGGCAATCCGCAGGATGGAATTTCGAACGTACGATGAAATTCTAACCACTCTGCGACCGGAAAAACAACACCCGGACCGAAAATATCACCCGTTTCTTGGACGTTTTCGATTTCCCGCGAAAACCCGCGGTTAGCGCCTTGCGGCTCACCATGTCCGGGTGCAAAGTAACCGGCATTGGCCGCTGACCCTATAGGTGGAACGAGTTTGATCATGAACGCGTGCAGATCGTCGCCGGTGTCCTTGCGGGATCCCGGCCGGGCGTTCAGAATACCGGCATGCCTCGCCGAAAACGCCGCAACTGGCCCTTTTTGATCGCGACCTTCGCCGTGGCCGGCTTGTTGCTGGTCTACGCCGTGGGGTGGCCGCTGGCGTCTGCGCTGGTCGCACCGGCCCGCACGCTGGCCGCAGGTCCGCGTCCGCTGCTGGTCTCGCTGGCTGAACAGATCCCGATCCGGCTGTTCGAGTTCTTTATTCTTTCGTGGTTGTTCGTATTCGGCTCGTGCATCGGCAGTTTCCTGAATGTCGTCATTTACCGCACGCCTCGAGGCATGTCTTTGTGGGGTTCGTCCCGTTGCCCGCGCTGCCGCGTGCGGATTCCGGCCTGGGATAATCTTCCCGTCTTTGGCTGGCTCAAGCTGCGGGGCCGCTGTCGCACGTGCCGTCTGCCGATCTCCGCCCGGTATCCGCTGGTCGAACTGACGGTCGGCTTGGTCATCCTGGTTCTGGCCACGCTGGAGATTCTGCTGTCGGCCGTCAACCTGCCGGACTGCGGCGAGCGGACGACGATGCGTCTGAGCGTCAGCTGGCTGATCGGGCATCCCCGCTGGGACTTGATCGGAACGTGCCTTCTGCACAGCGGATTGGTTTGCGTGCTGCTCAGCTGGGCCCTGATTCGCTACGACGGTTACGCGGTGCCGCTGCGTTATGCGGCCGGGGCGCTGGTCACCGCGTGGCTATGGATCGGCCTTGCACTGCTGCTGCGTCCCGATATTTGGCAGCAGGGCCGGTTGGACGGGCCAGCATGGCTGGCGGCCTGGTCGCACGGCGGGCGGGGTCTGCCGGGATTGCTTGGCGGCTTGCTAGTGGGAACCGTTGTGGGAGGCGGTTGCCGCCTGGCAGGCCGCAACGCAACGGAACGTACGACACGACCAACGTCCGAGTCGCCGGACGGCAAATCGCCGCAGACCGCCGCGCCGTCAAGGGAAAAGACGCTCGGGGACGCCCTGCTTGGATTCGGACTGGTGGGCGTTTGCTTGGGTTGGCCGGCGGCCGTGTCGGTCGGGCTCCTGGCATCGGCGGCCCGCCTGGCGGGTGCCTTGATGCTGGGCTTGTCGCCGCGATTTCATCCCGCGCCGCGATTGGCTTACGTGTGCCTGGCGGCGTTTGTCCACATCTGCCTGTGGCGCGCCCTGGATGGGTTGGCGTTTTGGCCCCGTGGCTCTGCTGGCTTGCCGACGTTCGCGGCAGCGGTCACAATGGTCCTGATATTGACGTGGCAAGCCAGTGTTTTGGAGCGGTTGGTCAGCACTCCGTGACCACGCACACCGGGGCGACCCCGTTACAGTCCGGTTCGATCCAGGCCTGTTCGGCGGCGACCTCGGCTTCGTGTTTGGTTTTCCAAGCTTGCGGAAGCCCCACGCGTTTCCAAAAGTCTTGTTTTCTGAGATACTCCGGATGACTGGCGCCTCGCCCGTCACGCCAATCGACGACTTTCAATGTAAAAGCCATAACCCCTTCCTGTTCGAGATTTTTTTCTGTCCCCCACGTGTCGCATGCATCAGAGAACAGTTTTCGACAGGGCGAAAGAAAAACTTCAGCGAATCGCCGGACGAAAACCCGAGAACCGAGAATCGAGGAAATCCTACCGTGTTTGCCGCTGAACCTGCGCCAACCCAATTCGACTTGAACTTTCGCATCGCCGGGTTCCCGGTTCGCGTTCATCCACTGTTCTGGCTGATCGCGCTGCTGTTGGGCGCTCGGGACGGGGATCCGATGACCCTGCTGATCTGGGCCGGGACCGTGTTCATCTCCATCCTCGCGCATGAACTGGGGCATGCGTTTGCGATGCGTCATTACGGCCAGGACTGCCGCATCGTCTTGTACATGATGGGCGGATTGGCGATTCCCGAATCGGCGCGTTGGTCCGGCGGACAAGGACGGTGCTCGCGCGGCCCGCTGGCGCAGATCTTGATCTCCGCCGCGGGACCCGGCGCCGGTTTCCTGCTGGCGGGTCTGGTCGCCGTGATGGTGTTTGCCGCCGGCGGTGCGGTACATTTGTTTTTGGCCTACGGATTCTTGCCGATTCCGATCGTCTTCCTGCCCGAGGTGGCTAACGAATACTGGAGCGAATTCGCCTCCAGTCTGTTGTGGGTCAATATCTTCTGGGGCCTGATGAATCTGCTGCCGGTGCTGCCGTTGGACGGCGGACAGATCGCCCGGGAGATGCTCACCGCCAGCGACCCGTGGCAAGGCGTCGTTAAGTCCTTGTGGCTGTCGGTGGTCGTAGGGGCCGCGATCGCCGTGATCGGGTTCGGTGTCCTCCAGGACCGCTTCGTGGGCATTCTCTTCGCGATGCTGGCATTTTCTAACTACATGGCGATTCAGAACTTGCGAGGCAGAAGCTGGTGATTCCGAAGGATGCGGTGAAGAACATTTCCCGCGGCGAATCAGAGCTGGCACCACCGCACCGGCGCCGCGTGGTCCTGTTGGGCGCCAGCAATGTCATGCGGGGGATCTCGACGATCGTCGAGACGGCGGAACGGGTTTGGGGGCAGCCCGCCGACGTGTTGGCGGCCAGTGGGCATGGCCGCTCGTACGGTCAGACCAGTTGTGTACTCGGCCGGTCGCTGCCGGGTATCCTGCAGTGTGGACTGTGGGACGCATTAGCGCGGCGGCCCACGCTGCCGACCGCCGCGCTGGTGACCGATATCGGCAACGACATTCTGTACGGTGCCGACGCCGATCAGATCGCCGCCTGGGTCGCAGAGTGCTTGACTCGATTGCGCGGCGTCTGCGAACCGATTGTCATGACCGAACTTCCGTTGGCGCGCGTCGCGTTGATCAGGCCGTGGCAGTACCGTTGGATTCGCACACTGCTGTTCCCGGGATCGCGGGTGACGTTTCCCGAGGCAATCGCGCGGGCTCATGAATTGAACGCGCACGTGGCCGAGTTGGCCCGGCAGCATCGCGCCGTATTGTGCGCACCGCGGCTTGACTGGTACGGCTGGGATCCGATCCACATCCGCCGCGCGTGCTGGTCGCGCGCATGGTCCGAGATCTTGTCGGCTGGCAGCGATCCCGCGACGGCGCAGCGCGCGCGAGGTTCGTGGCGGCGTTGGTGGCAACTGCGTTGTCAGCGTCCGTTGGTGCGGCGACTGTTCGGCGTGGAACAGCGCCGCGCGCAACCCGCGTGTGTGCTGCGCAGTGGCAGCGCGATCTCGATGTTTTGATTCGCTCGTCGAGGCGCATAAAAAAATCTTGCGAATTTTTGTGGAAAACTTGTCGAAAACGTGTTGCATATTTTTGGGCGATGCGTAAAACATTAGCTAGCAGTGAATGGAGATTACGTGCCACATGTGTTTGTACTCGCTTCATTCGGGATGAGGACAGAGGCAAGCACCTCGGAAACGAGCAAGTGGCAGTCAGCAGTTGGCGAGGAAGACTCGCGGCTCGGGGCAACCCGGACGCTATCGAGAAGGAACTCGCCGGAACCTTAGTTTAACGGAGGACGTGTAGTGGCCACGAAGAAAGCTGCACCGAAAAAGGCGCCCGCCAAGAAGGCAGCACCTGCCAAGAAGGCAGCACCCGCCAAGAAGGCCCCTGCGAAGAAGAAGTAGGACGCCGCGGGCTGACGTCAAGGTCAGCCGTTTGACCACCGCGCGGCGTGTCAGCTTGCTGGCGCCGGGCGGCGGCCGAACCCACCGATAACAACGAGAAAGGGCCGCCTCAGCAATTTGTTGAGGCGGCCCTAATGTTTGCGCTATTCGAGATGCCGTTGGACTCAATCGCCCGTATTTCTTCGGCTGTTCGCCGCGCGGGGGACTTGGCTGCGGCTTTTTCATCTTTCCCTCGGGGTGCCCCAATTCCCTCTTGATCGCTTCTTGAAAAAACCGTAGTCTTCCCGTCCGATTGGCGGCGGTTGTGCCAGCACAGCACCGCTCAGCCGCCTTACTGGATCCCAACCTTCTGCATGGATGCGGTGACCGATCATGACTCCGGCCATTCCCGACTCGGCGCGGCGCGACGACCTTCCGACCTCGGTTCCTCTGCTCGACGTCAGTCGCGGCAATGCGATGCTGCGCGATGAGATCGTCGAGGCGATCACCCGCGTGGTCGATTCGGGACGATTCTTGCACGGGCCCGACGTGGCGCGGTTGGAAGAAACGCTGGCCGCGATTTGCGATGCCCGTCATGCCATCGGCTGTGCCTCGGGCAGCGACGCGTTGCTGTTGGCCCTGATGGCCTTTGATGTCGGCCCTGGTGACGAGGTTATTGTCCCCAGCTTCACGTTCTTTGCGACCGCCAGCTGCGTGTGGCGACTGGGCGCCCGCGTGGTCTTTGCGGACGTCGACCCGGTGACGTTCAACCTGGATCCGGCCAAGGTCGAAGAGGCCATTACGCCGGCGACGCGAGCGATCATCCCCGTGCATTTGTACGGCCAGTGCGCCGACATGGACGCCCTGCTGGAAATCGCGCGGCATAATGACCTCCGAGTCATCGAGGACGCGGCCCAATCGGTCGGGGCGGAATACCACGGGCATCCTGCCGGCTCGCTGGGCGACGTGGGTTGCATCAGTTTCTACCCCACCAAGAACCTCGGTGGCTATGGAGACGGCGGGATGGTCGTCACCAATGACGAGTCGTTGGCGGAGAAAATCCGGCGACTCGCGGCGCATGGGATGAAGACTCGCTACTACCACAGCCTCGTGGGGATCAACAGCCGGCTGGATTCGATCCAAGCGGCGGTGTTGAACGTCAAATTGGCCCAGCTGGGCCGCTGGACGAACGACCGCCGCGCGAACGCCAAGCGGTATCACGAGCTGTTCGCAGCCGCGCATTTGGACCAGCGATTGGTCCTGCCCAAGGAACTGCCAGACCGATATCACGTCTGGAACCAGTATACGATCCGCGTTCCGCACGGCCGCCGCGACGAGTTGCGGGCCAAGCTGACCGAACGCAACGTGGGATCGGAAATCTACTACCCCGTTCCGCTGCACCTGCAGGAATGTTTCCGTACTCTCGGTTATCGCCGCGGCAGCCTGCCCGTGACCGAACGGCTGTGCCAGGAAGCCTTGAGCCTGCCCATCTTTCCCGAATTGACAGCGGCCGAACAGGACCGCGTTGTGCAGGTGATTCGCGACGTGGTACTGGACGAGCGGGCGGCAGCGTAGCAACTGCTCAGGGCTGCGGCCTTTCGTCGTCGGATACGGAACGGGTCCATCCAATCGTCCTGGACGCCCTCACCCCTCCGGCTCGGCGACATTGTCCCAGGTCAAACCGATCTTGCGCGCGGCGTAACCGACCTCGCGCAGATAATCGCCGTACACCATCAGCCAGTGGGAATCCCGCGCTTCGCGGATCAATCGCTTCCACGGCCCCTGAATCTCGACGTCTTGCTGGCTGCGGCAGATGGCCAAGCAGGGATTGTCACGGACGATGCCGCGAATGCCGACCCAACGGCCCGTCGCGTACTCGGGACTGATGGCGCAGACCGGCTGGCCGATCGGCATCTCGATTTTCGGCGCGGCGCCAAAGTCGGACTCGTAGTGCGTCATGATCCGCGCCGGCTCGTATCGCCGGCCGTCCATCCGCCGCGGGGCCGTGCAATGGGCGCAGGTCACCAGCGCGTTGTGCGGGAACGTCGAGTTGTGCAGAAAGACGGGCTTGCCGGAGATGTAATGCAGCAGGATGCCCGGCGGGACGGCGACGAAATCCGATTCGCAAAACGCCGGGTAGCCTTCGTCGTTTAGCCAGCTGAGCGTCATGCAGGCCGTGGTATCGGACACCGACAGGATCGTCCCCATACAGGCGTTGATCGTCAAGGCGGGAGCCTGGTGTTCGCGGAGCCATTGGCGAAACACGACGTACAGGGCGAACGCTCGGTGAACGAACTCTTTCTTCGTTTCCAGCCGGGTGTTCGGCAAGGCCAGATAGCGGTCGGTCCAAGCGGCCAACTGCGTCTGTAACGCCGCGTCCGCCGCGATCGCTCGCAGTCGGGCCGCCAGTTCGTCGTAGCCGACCTCGATCAGGTCGAACCGGTAACGCTGCCGCGCCACGTCGGGCGCCGTGGGATCCCACTTGCCTCCGGGACCGCCCAAGGCCACCACGCGCTGGCCGATGAAATTCTTCAATCCGTACAGGGCCCGCAGCCGCCACAGCACCTCGTCGTAATCGTCGACAACCACATCGTCCAGCGTCACGCCACCATGCGACTCGGCGCTGTTCTTCTGCCACAACTCGGGCGACGGGACGGGAAAATGCCGCACGCCCAAGCACTCGTAGCCATAATAAGTCGGTCCCGACTTGTGCCGCACAAAGACCACCGTGTCGCGGTGCGGATCGGCCGCACAACACGGCTGGAACAAGCCGGCGTTCGACGCCGCGTACAACAGCACCGTGTCGAAATCGCCGCGCTGCAAGCTCGCCGCCTGCTCGCCCGTCGTGACCTTGGCCGCCGGCAGGATTTCCAGCGGAAAATCGGCCGCAGCGGCCAGCGTCCGCAGTTCGCCGGCGATTCGCTGCATCTCCTCAGCGGCAGCCTGCTCGTTGATGATCTCGCTCCAGGACCGCCACGAGGTCTTTTCCCGCGGCGTCATCACCGCGTGAGCCAGGATCGGCTGCACCCGCAACGGGCGGCCTGTGACCACCGGCGGTTTGTCCGGATCCCAGGGGTCGGCCACGATGGGCGCGGAGCCCGCAGCCGACAAGACGGAAGAAAGTCCCCACACGCCGCCCGCCAGTCCGGCAACGGTCGCGGCATTGAACTCACGGCGATTCAGGCAATGCTGACACATACGCGGACCCCTCGACATTAACGGTAAGCCTTGATCACCTTTACCAGCCCGGCGGCGATTTGCTGCACGTCCTCGGCGGAGAAGGTCGGAAAAGCAAAACACGTGAACGTATGGGTCTCGTGCCAGCGGGCGTTGGGGACCTCGACCCGACTGTAATCGACGCTGGCCGGATCGGTGTACTCCTGCGAGTTGAACGGGAAGCCCGTCCGGCCAAAGCCGTTGCCATCCATAAAAGCCCGCTCGGTGTGGCACTGGGGCCAGAAGACCTTCCAGCAGGGACAGCCCTCGGCCGCAGCCGCTTGGACGAATTGCCCGATATCGCACTGCATGTTTTCGATGTCCAGCGAAAACGCGCACACGTACCAGCCGTTCTGCCGCTCGGGCGTGTCGATCGGCAGGTATTTCACCTGCGGCAGCGGACTCAAGGCGTCCAACAGGATCCGCCCGTTGCGCCGCCGCGCGGGCATGTTCCAGTCGTCCATGCGAGCTAGTTCGGCCAAGCCGATCGCCGATTGCATCTCGGTCATGCGGTAATTCCAACCCACCCGGTTATGGATGTACGGCAGATGCTGTTCGAGTTCCAGCAAGTTCATGCGTTTGCGGACATCGTAGCCGTGATCGCGAAAGCTGCGGGCTTGCCACGCCAGCTCTTCATCGTCGGTCGTGACCATGCCGCCTTCGCCGCCGGTGGTGAAGGTCTTGTTCTGGCAGAAACTGCAGGCGGCCATCTGGCTCAGCGTGCCGGTCTTCTGGCCCTTGTACGCCCCACCAAACGCTTCCGCGTTGTCCTCGATGACAAACAAGTTGTGCTTCTTGGCAAAGGCGGTGATCTGGTCCATATCGCAGACGTTGCCGTACAGATGGACCGGGATGATGGCCTTGGTCCGCGGCGTGATCAGCTTCTCGGCCGATTCGATACTGATGCAGTGGTCGTCGAGGTTGACGTCGGCAAAGCGGGGAATCGCGCCGGCCTGGACCACGGAAAAGCTGGTGGCGATGAACGTATAGCTGGGCACGATCACCTCGTCGCCCGGTCCGACGCCCAACGCGGCCAGCGACACGTGCAGGGCGGCGGTGCCTGTGGCCACGCTGATCGCATACTTGCTGCCCTGCCACTTGGCAAACTCCCGCTCGAACTGCATCCCCTTGGGACCGGTCCAGTAATTCACCTTGCCCGAACGCAGGGTCTCGACGACCGAATCGATCGCCTGGTCGCTGAACTTGGGCCACGGTGTCAGCGCATTCGTCACCGCCTTGGAGCCGCCATCGATCGCCAGTTTGTCGCTGCCTGTTGCCATGCTCTTTCTCCCGTGAGTTTTCCGTGATGCGGCGCGGAATCAACTGTCGTGCGCCTTGGTTCTGCTGCGGCACGCGCCCGGCACTCCCGCGCCCGGCCCACGCTGCCACTTGCCAAACGAACGCACAGTTTACCATCATTCCCACGCGGGAAAAAGCAACCTGGAGCTTTCGCGAGCCAGACGGCGGCCAGCGCGGCGGCGAGCCAAGCGACCCCGCGGGCCGGAACCACCTGGCCCCCCGAGCTTCAGGCCGTTTTTTGGCAACGCCGCTGGAGCCGGCAACGATGCGGACCACGCGTTGATCGAGGGCCGGCTCCTGGGCTGGATGACCTTCGACTTCTTGACATTCCAGGGTTGCTGCGGATACCCGCAACCGCAACCCGGCGTGATCACGAAACGCGAATATTGAAGGGACACGACCGGCTGGGCGGAAACCGACGAGCACTTCCGGCACGTTAGGGAGCATGTCTTCCGCACGCTGCACCAGATTCACCCGCATCGCATTCCGCTCCACGTACCGGCACAACGTGTAGAAATTGAACCAATCCCCCATCGGTGGCTCGTTTCGGGCGTCCCATCGCGGCAGCCTACCAAAACGTTTGCACCACCTCGATAACGGTTCCTGACACCTCCGCGTCTGTGGGATCCCGACTCGATCAAATGGAATCAATCACTCAAAGCTGCAACAGTTCTCGAAGCGCATCCTTGAACACGACGAATTGGGCGTCCGACAACGTGCTCAGGCGGCGAGCCAGTTTGTGGGGGTCAAAACTGGCCAGCCCCTGCACGTTGACGGCCGACACTTTTGGTAGCCAGCGCGGTTTGCCGAGCGGCACCTCGCCGCGTTGTCCGCGAATCTGCGACGTAACTTGGTGCGACGATGACCAGCGAACGGGCGTCGTCGGATCGTGGACACGCCAGGATCAAGACCGGCCGGCTCTTTTCGGCCAACCCCAGGTCGGCATACCAGACTTCGCCGGGTTGAGGCTCAATAGGCACCGTACGTCTCCGTCCAGGCCGTTGCCTGCTCGTCCGCAGTGAGCAGCGGCTTTGGTTGAACGCTGACCTCGAACGGCAACCCTTGTCGAATCTCGATTTGGGCCAGCAGGAGGTTCACCGCATCGCTTGGCGTGAGGCCGAGCTTCTGAAGGATTTTCTCAGCCCGATGCAGGCGGCGAGCGGGAACCTTTGCTCGCAGGATGGCAGTTTCATTCACGCTCAAAATCTCCAACACGGTTAGGGCTCTTCATTACCGCAAGTTTACCACGTCCGGCGACGCGGCAGAACCAGCGACCAAAATTGGCCCCCCTGTCCACCGAGCGGGCTGTCGATTTAGTCGGTGACGGTACGTGGGGTAAGCTTCCAGCTTGCCGACGCTGCCCATGTTCAATTTGCTATTGTGCTTCCGTTGCCCATTTCGCAAGCTGGAAGCTTACGCCACGATTCCGGAATAAAAGGTGGGAATAAAAGGTGTCGACAACCGTTTTGCTCTTTTCGATCCGGAACAATTCGACGGGGGCAGCGAAACACGCCAGTTCTGGCGTGTTCAGTCTGTTTGATTCTTGCCTTGAATTAAGGCTTTCCAAGTGCCTGATTCTGTTCCATTCTGGTTTGCTTTGAGGCATTTTCTTCGATAAAACCCGGCAGAACGGCTCGGGTCGGGCGGCGGCACGTGTTGTCGTGGACCAGCACCTTGTTCTGGCCGACAAAGTACGTGTTGAAATCCGCCACGACCAGGTTGTACAGCTGCGCGCTTGGCCCTTCCGCGACGGACTCGACCGCCACGGGACCGGGGATGGCGTGCAGCCGGGATCCCGGTTCCAGGTGCCGGGCCATCTGCCAGCCCTTGCCGACGACCCACAACGGATGGCCGCGGGTAACGACGATTTCTTCGTCGGGAATCATCAGCCGCAGCGTCGGACTTTCGGGCCGCACCGTGACTTGCATCACCAGCTTGCAGGTCAATTCGCCCGTGTCCGGGTCCTGGGCCAGCACGCGGTCGCCGATGCGCAACCGTTCGATCGGGACGGGCCCGGTATCGGACCAAACCAAGGTGCCGGGAAAGAAGCACTCGCAGGCCATGATCTGGACCTGGTACTCCGTGTATTCCACGACGGGTTTCTCGTCGTAGGCATATAGGTCATTGTATTCCTGCCACCAATTCCACCAGTCCTGCGGACGCCCGCCACCGTCGACCCCCGTCACCTTCGTCAACACGGCGTCGATCCGTTCGTTCAGTATTTCGGTCTGAGCGTTGATGAAGCTGGCTTGCCGCCAGAAACTTGCGGCTTGGCCAAGGTGGCGCGAGATAACGGGGTTGAGCCGGCGTGCCGCGGGCTGGTTCCTGCCCTGTTCGATCGTCTGCGATTGAACCGCGACCGAGAAATCGGCGAGCGGCCCTTCCTGGTAGAAGTGATAGGACGCAGCCACACAGCTGCTGCTGCCTCCGGAAATCGGCGTGACAGCGAACGAGAACTCGATCGGCGTGGCCAAAGTGCCCATCAGGACGGGCACGAAACTGAACAGGGGGCGCGTCTTCAGACGTTCTGAAGCCGCCTCGCGGACCGCCGGGGAATCGCCCAGCACCGCGTGGCGGACCAGACTGATCGTCGCCGCCTCGTGTTCCATTCCGCCCAGCAAGCCGATGGCGACCAGGGCGAGTTCTTCCCCCTGCATCGACAGTTCCCGTTCCAGGAAGGGAATCGCTTGCGGGTCGCCGATTCCCTTCAGCTCGCGCAGCAGGGAATCCCGTTCGGCAACGTCCGCCGACTTGTATCGGCTTCGGAATCCGGCCAGCACTTTGGGCCAATGTGTTTCGGCCTTCGCCTGCTCGGCCAGCACCCGGTCATACTGCTCGCTCTGCTCCTTGGTCAGCAACATGCCGCGGTGCAGCCGAAGCCCCAAGGCGGTAATGGCTTCTTTGTTCTGCGGCTGGACCTGCAGGACGTTCGACCAATGCAGCCGGGCGCGGTCCGTCAAACCGTGTTTGCGGCAGAAACGTGCCAGCAGCAATTGGCCTTGAACATCGGCAGACACGGAATCCCGTAACCGGCGGTACTCGGCCAGTCTCAAGTCCTGCTGCGTCTGCTGGGTCAACTGGTCGATCGACGACCATTTCCCATTGGCTTGCAAGCGGCCGGTGTACCAGTTGGCCAGTGTGTGCTCCGGCGCCACCTTCAGAGCGGTCTCGAACAGCGTGCCGCCGACGGGCGACTGCCCCGCCACCGCGGCCCGCAAAGCCTCCCGCACCATGACGTCCGCTTCGGACTGTGGCGGAGTTGGCCCGTCGGAAGCACTGGCCGAACTGCAAACACCAAGCCACAAGATCAGACCTACCCGCCGGAGCCAGCACCAGGATGTCATCGGAGTTCTCCAAAAACGAGACGGGAACGAGAAGCAATCAACCAGCCCTTAACATACCGCGCTGAATTTGGCGAGGTCAATAGTTGCTAGATTCGGTTGGGAGTGCGGGGACTTGTCAGGCCGCAGAAAAGGTGGCAGGAACGAATGGCACTGCCGCTTGCCGGCGTAGGACTTACGGCACGAGGGGGCAACAGTGGAAGGCCAGAATCTCAGGGGCGATAGGGCTTCAGATCCAGGGGGAGACGCGAGGCGACAGTCAAGTCGTCATTGAGGGAACCGGCGCGCACGGC